>OLNW01001170.1_pt1 | contig 27043 bp, 28 predicted proteins | sample 1672121 | NCBI WGS metagenome assembly OLNW01 (sample SAMEA3136648, study PRJEB25190) | human gut metagenome
TTTAATGTTACATTTGTTATTGCCGCATATGCTATTGCTACTAGTATTACTGCTAATAGCACTACTCCTCCTACCACTCTGTTTGTATTTCTCATTTTGTTTTCTCTCCTTTTTCCTATTTTACTCAATTACCAATTTTGCATCTGTTGGGCAAATATTCACAAAAGTATTTCCGTCATTAACTTCAATCTCTTTGCCATTTAAGTCTTTATATACAGTCTGCTCATCTCTAGCATTTTTAGTACATTGTATTTCTATAGCTTTACCATCTGTAATATAATATCCCTTAAATGTTCCTATATTTTTCAACCCCTGTCTGCCTTTATTTTCTTTATCTTCTAAAGTATAATTATCACACATTGTAATAATTATATTTTTAGTTGTAACAGGTTCGCCTGTAATATAATCTGTTTGAAGTTTATTTCTTGCATATCTCTTATATGTTTTAGTTTGCTCATCATATTCATATTTTACTGTTTGAAGATTTGAATGTGGTATTGTCACACTTGTTGCACTTACAGCAGTTGCTGGCAATTGCACTTCATTAGCCACATAATTTAGAACACTCTCTTTATTAGATGTTTTTGAATATCCTTTTCTTTCTGCTATTTTTAAAATACTTTCTGTTGATGTAAATAAATTATGTGGTGCAGATTTATCTTTTACTCTCCAAAAATTTGATGAACTTTCTTGAATTCCATTTATATTATTTACTCCTAATGTTGTTATATCACTTTGGGCTTGTGGGCTCCATCCGTGATGAACATATATCGCATCATTTTCTAAGGCATAGTCTAAAAAATAATGTCTTGAGCTTCTAACAGGTCCAATTTTATCTAAATTCTGTCCCTTAAATAGTGCCATCAACCTAGTCTCTCCGCCTTCTACTATTATTTCATATACCATGTATGCTTTATCCAAATTGGCTTGTGGCCATGCTCCAGAATGATTATCTATCATTACTGCTATTGGCCTGTCTGTTCCACTAAATATTTTCACTTTATTTTGTTGAACTACTAAATTTTCAGAATCTTTTGAATCAACATTTGTGTCTTCTTCAATTACTGGTACTGTTTTTTCTCTGTTAATTATTTTATAAATAAGAAGTCCTCCTGCAATTATCACTAATACCGCTAATATTATCAATAAAATTGTAGATTTCTTATTCTTCATTCATTTCATCCCTTCTTATCCCTAATTTTTCTAGGACTTTTTCTTCTTTAGCTCTCATTATAACCTTGTCCTCTTCTTGTATATGGTCATATCCCATTAAATGATAAAAACCATGAACTAACATATATGCAAATTCTCTTTCAAAGCTGTGTCCATATTCTACGGCTTGCTCTTTTACTTTTTCTATTGAAATTATAATATCTCCTAATACATCTTCATGTTCAAAATCTTGTGTTCTTATTTTCTCGTCTATTTCTTCTTTTTCGAATATAGGAAATGATAGGACATCTGTTGCCCTATCTACATTTCTATATTGTTTATTTATTTCATGAATATGTTCAGGTGTTGTTAATGTTATACTTACATATATTTTAGATTTTTCCATACCTTCTTCTTTAAAACATTGCTCTAATACTTTTTTTATTGTTTCTTCGTATTTGTCATTTTTTTCTAAATCTAAATATTCTAATTGATACATCTTTTACCTCACATTGTACTAATAATTTTTATGCACTTGCATATTCATTTATTATCGTACTTACTTTATTTTTTATAAATTTTCCATCTTGTGTTCTGTAATCTCTTATTTCTTTCATTACTCCATAATCTACTAATTTTCTTTTGTAATATTTTACTAGTCTACTATAGTCTGTTTTCTCGCCTTTTATATTTTTTATATCTTCTTTTATAAATAATATTTCTTTATCTTTAACGTATTCTATAAAATCTATATCTTTTAGTTTTTGAATATCTTTGTATTTTTCATGAAAACGCTTGAATTGTTCTCTATCTTTTGGGTTATCCCAATATACTTTTGTTGCTAAAAGTCTTATATTGTAATCTTCTAACAAAGTTAATAACATAGAATAAGCTTTTTCTCTTTTGGCTGCAATCTTTGTGTCTTGAACTAGACATCTTGCATCTTTTAGCAATTTCATATAACATTGCTCTGCTACAACTAATGGCAAGCTATGTGTAAATAATGTTCTACTTATTCCTAATAATATCATATTTTTTTCAATATAATCTCTTGCATCTAGTTTTCCAACAGTGAATTTTTCGTATTTTTCATATTCTTTAACCACTTTTTCCATTTGTGGTTCTTTAATTTTTAATGGTAATATATTTTTTATATAGTCTTCTAATGTGTCAAATATTTTTACATATATCCATTCTTTGGTTGTATCATACACATTTGTAGTATCAGCTAATTTTACTGAATAATTTTTTAATATTCCTTTATATAAATTATCTTGTTTTGATATATAAAACAATTTATATTTATCTATGATTTTCTGCTTATTAGAATTCATAACATTTTCTTTGTCTAGTTCTAGCAAATATTTTTGCTTTCTGTATTTATATTCTACATATTCACTTTCTTTTAGTTGTACTATTCCATAATATTGTGATAATGCCATACTTTCTAATTGTGTTGCTGTTTCGTTTTTTACTTTTTTATAGATTGTATCTAACACATATTTATCTAATGCTTCTAAATACGCAGTATAAGCATCTTCGTATTTTTTTTCATCTTCTTCTGCTGTTTGAAATGCCTTTATTAAAGCGTTTCTCTTCATACTTATACGCATTCCATTAATTCCAATTTGTGTTGGAATTAATAATTTTGTTAATGTATTTGTTAGTTTATTAAAAAAGGTTTTATCTGTTCCTACTACTCTTAGACTTTTTCCTTCCATCTTCTCCATCCTTTCCAAGTTCTTGGTAGGCAGGTGTATTATTGTTCATCTTCTGTCTGCTCTTGTGTTTTTTCTATTTTTTCCTGCATTCCTATATTTTCAACAACCTCATATGTTACAGTTACTTCTATATAATCTTCTGCTTTGTTTACATTTGCTTTTTTTCCGAATTACATGTTGTTTTTCTTCAATTTCATTTTCTATTTGTTCTTCTAATCGTTTTGTACCACTTTCTGTAGCTTCTTCTACAGTATGTATTTTTTCTTTTTCTACGACTTCTTCATTGGTTATTTTTTTTACTGAAATTGGTAAATATAAGTTTGAAAATATCCTTAACTTTTTTTCTTCTTCTATTGTATCATAAATTTTAAATTTTGAAAGGGTTTTATATAAATTTATTTGAAATTTATTAAAATTTATTTCATATTTCGTTTCTTTTTTTCCTGTTTTGACTTTTTCTTCTTCTTTTAGTGATATTGTTTCTGTTTTTGAATATTCAACAATTGCTTTTACTTCTCCAAGACTATGCACATATCTAATTCCAGTATATTTTCCTTCCATCTCCCCTTTTATTAAAATTTGTCCTTCATCCACATAATCTCCATTTTTGACCTGAGCAGTTCCATTTTGTGCTATTATATTAGTTATAGTTCCAGACTTTTTGGCTATTATGTTAGAATATTCTTTTTCATCTATTATACTTGGTGCTTCTTTTACTTTTACAATTTTAACTATTGCATTAGTTCCTTTTAAGTTTATCCCAATCCATGATATATCTGCTCTTTTTAGCCTAATCTTGTTTACAATTTCTTCTGTATTTACTTGCTCTTTTCTCATGCCAATTTTTAGCCCAGCTTCTTGTAAATTTTTCTCGATATCAGTTAATTGAGCATTGTCTTCTGTTTGTATTTCGATATTCCATACATAATTAGAACTAATACATATTGAAACTATAATAGTTATTAATGCTATTAAAAATATTTTTCTTTTTTTATATTTATTTATTAAAAATGGAATTCCTTTTCTTTTTTCTATTTTTATTTTGCACTGAGTTTTCTTGGCTATTTTTACAGCTTTATAAAAATCTTGAATTCCCACATTTAAATGTAGTTCTATTCCTTTTTCTCTTTTTAAATTCCATATTAAAACTTTATTTGTTGAACATATATTAATAAATCTTTCTATGTAATAACCTTCTACAATAACTCTAACATATCCCATAAAATATCTTAATAAAATTTTTACTAACATTATTCCTCCTCTGTTCTCTCTAATTCCACACTCTCAATTTTTCCTGTTATTTTTATATCATCATTTGTCATCTTTTCTAAATTTATGTTATAACCATTTATATTTACAACACCTATATATGTACTTATACTCGCAAAAAATTCTTCATATTCTAATATTCCTTTATAATTTTCTAAAATAATTTCATTAAATCCTGTAATTGTTATTTTAGGTGCATTTGTATAAATTTCATCAGGTATCTCTAAAATTTTATCAATTCTTCTCTTTTTCATAATCATCACCTTTATATTTTTATTTAAATTCATCTAATAGTTTAAACTCATATCCTTGATTTTTAGCCTCTTTTATAACACTATCTAAAACCTCAGAATTTGTTTTAGAATTAGGATGTAACAACATTATTTCTCCACAGTGTAAATTATTTATTATCATCTTTTTGCTTTCTTCTACTCCTGGTTGCTTTTTCTCATCCCAATCAAAATATGCAAAACTCCACATTACAGTTTTATATCCTAATGATTCTGTTTTTTTCAAAGTTCTTTCATTAAATTCTCCTTTTGGTGGTCTCATAAATTTCATTTCATAATTAAATTTTTCATATACTGCTTGATGCAATTTCATTAATTCTTGTTCTATTTTTTCATCAGAAATACTTGGTAATGATGGGTGTGAGCAAGTATGGTTGCCAACTATATGTCCCTCATTAATCATTCTCTCTACTAAATCTGATGCAGTATTTAAATAATGCGCTGTTATAAAAAATGTTGCTTTTATATCATTTTCTTTTAATGTATTTAATATTTTTTCTGTATATCCAGCCTCATATCCTTCGTCAAATGTTAAATATATAACTTTTTCTGTGTCTTTTCCAAGGCAAACACCTCCATTTTCTTCTAGCATTTTTCTATTATCAGCTCCAACATCTGGTTGCATATTATTGTTAGCTCTTTTTATTCCCCATCCTATAACTTTTGAATTTGCTACACTAACTGATGTTGATATTGTTTGATTATTATTCACAACTACTAAACTCACTGCAAATATAACTACTATAAAAACAAACATTATCATAACTTTATATTTTTCTTTCATACTAAAACCTCTCATTCTCATTTCATTGTATGAAATTAAATTATCCTTTATTACTTTGTAACAAATTTAGAAGTTTTTAATATGTATTTTACATTTTTTTACATATTTTTGTGTGTATTTATTTGATTTTTTCTTGTTATACCAACGGTTATCGTAATTTATTTTTTCTTATAGCCTATTGACAAGTGTCAATTTTTGTTTTATATTATTTCAAAAAAATGTAAAATAATTTAATAGAGGAGGATTATATGTTAAATTTTGTTCTTTGTGATGACGAAAAACTTATGCTTGATAAACTTTCATTATTATTCGAAAAAGCTTTTATAAAAAATGATATTGATGCAAAGATAGCATTGAAAACTTCTGATTATAAAGAAGTCCTCTCTTTTATGTCTAACAATACTGTTAATGTAATTGTTCTTGATATAGAATTTAAGAATTCTAATTTAAACGGACTTAATATTGCTGAAGAAATAAGAAAAATCAATAATGATTGTTATATTTTCTTTATCACTAGTCATTATGAATATCTTGCACAAGCTTATGATTATAAAACTTTTGCTTATATATTTAAGAATAACTTAAGTTTAGATACTATTTCTAGTACATTAACCAGATTATTTAATGATATTTCTGGAAACAGTAAGAAATTTATAAAAATCGATAATAAAGGAACGTTTATTGAATTGAGTGAAATTCATTTTATTGAAAAACGTGGTATGAAACTTATTTATCATACTACTGACGAATGTTTTTATACTTACGCTTCTTTTGCAAAAATAGAGAATCTATTACCTAAAAATTTTGTGAGATGTCACAAATCTTTTATTGCCAATATTAACAATATTTCAAGTATTTCTCTATCTGATAATTCTATTGTTTTTAATAATAATGAAATTTGTTATATTGGCCCTAAATATAAAAATTCTTTTATGGAGGCGATTGATTATGATACAATTTTTAAATAATTTAACTTCTGTTATTAATATAACTAATTTTATGTATTTACTCTCTTCAATTATTGAAGGTTATCTATTTATAACAATGCTACTTGTAATATTTGATGTAAAAGCTTCTTATAAACAAAAACTGCTACATATATTTCTAATAGTTATTATAAGCAATTTAAGTTTAAAGTTTATTCCATCTCCTTTTAATGTAGTTGTAAATTATTTCTTTACAACTCTTTCCTTAAAATTAATTTTTAAGATTAAACCATTAAAGGGATTTCTAGCACTAGTAATTACTAGTTTTGCATTTGGAATATTAAATACACTTATTCAAAAGCCTTATCTAAGTGTTTTGCACATTTCTTTAGATACTTTTACAGCTAATGCATCATATAGATTACATTATTTTGCAATTCTTTACTCTTTGTTTTATTGCTTAATTATTTTTCTAAATAAATTTAAGAATATAAATGTAAGATTAAACTTATTAGATTCTCTAGATAAAAATACAGAAAAAATTCTATTTATTAACTCTTTATTAGGTTTAGTAATACTTATTGTTCAACTAGTTTTAACAGATTATTATATTGATATAGTTCCACCAGCAATTAGTTTATTAAATCTTATATTATTAATTGCATTTCTAGCATTAAGCCTTTTCAGTTTTAGTCGTATTATTCAATTAGCTACTACTGAAAGAAGATTGTCTTGTGCAGAAGAATACAATAAATCTTTAAAGATTTTATATGATAAAGTTAATGGTTTTAAACATGATTTTGACAATATTATTTATTTTTTAGATGGTTATATAGAAAATAACGACATGGATGGTCTAAGACAATATTTTAATGAAGTAAAGAACGACTTTAAAATTACACATAATCTATCTCTTTTAAACCCTAACATCATAAATAATCCTGGTATTTACAGTTTACTTAATAATGAGTATTTTAAAGCTCTTAAGTTAGGTATCAATTTTGAAATAGAAGTCTTTTTAAATATAAACGAATTAGAAATTAATATTTATAAATTTTCTAGAATTTTAGGTGTATTACTTGATAATGCAATTGAAGCTACTGAAAAATGTACTAATAAAATAGTAAAAATTTCATTTGTTCGTGACAATTCAAACAGCAGAGCTATTATAACTATTCAAAATACTTATACCAATAAAGATGTTGATATAAAAAAGATTTTTAACAAAGGCATATCTAGTAAAGAAAATCATTCTGGTATTGGCTTATGGGAAGTTGATAAATTTATTAAGAAAAGTAAAAATTTAGATTTAAAACCAAGTAAAGATGATAAATATTTTAAACAAGAACTATTTATTTATGATTTATAAATTGCACCGTTGAGAACCGGTCCCAAACGTGCAAAAAAGAGAGAACCTTAGAGCTAACTAAGGTTCCTCTTTTTTTGAATTGATTTTATGTTTAAGAACATTCTCTCTTAAAGGAATTAATCCTTTTTTATTAAAGATGCTGGCATTTTTGGTTGATGTCCTACCCAATAAATCATGCAAGCTGTGTTAGTTGCTTTTGCATATTTTTCTGCCATCTTTGCTAATAATTTCATCATAATTAATTCCCCCTTCTTTTGTAAGATTTATATAACATAAGAGTAGTTGCAATGACTCTTATATTATCAATATTAAGTGTTTGCATATATTTCGTGTCCATACTTATTATCTGTAATGTTATATGCCAATCTTGTTATTGTCAGAGTTTGTATAAAATCACCAAATATTATTATTCCAGCTATTACTGGATTGTTAATAATAATTGCCACAATGAATTCTAATGTAAGAATAATATATGAAAATATCTGTTTTTGCCTTCTTTCTTTTTTTTGTAAAATTGGCACATTTTCTGTATCTGCTGGAGCATATAGTTTTATCATTATCATACAAAATATCCAAATTGTAAGTGCCGTAATATATTTAGCAATTCCTGCTAATACCATGTATTTTCCTATTAATGCTGAACCACTATATAGTATCGAAGTATAAATTATACAACCTAGATGTGTCTTCATATGTACTCCCCCTGAAAAACATCTATATGGAGCTACTATTAAAATTGATATTAATGTAAGTTTAAATATTCCTAAAAAATATGCTATTACTAAAATTATAATTCCTTTAGGAAATTCTCCAATTATATTTTGTAATCCATACATTATTATCTCTGCGCGTTCATCATCAACTTCTGGCATTTCTTTTCGGATTCGATTTGTTAAAAACATACAGAACTTGTCTACCAATCTCATCACCTCTCTTATCTTTTGTATATCTATAATTTACTACTTTATGAACCCTTTTTCACATTTTGTTTACAAAAAATATTTTTCTTTTACATAAAATATTTATTTTTTAATTTCGTATATTATTTTGGCACTTTCATATATTTTTTAGTCAAAAAAAGGAAGATTTTACTCTTCCACATTTTATAATATATTTATATCCCTTAAAATACACCATGTTCCATTGCTTTCTGGTAGACACTTAAAAGTCATCTCTTCTTTAGAAACAGGATGTTGAATTGTAAGCTCATATGCCCATAATGCAATTTGCTTTCCTTTTCCTCTTGTTCCATATTTTTGGTCTCCAAAAATACTATGTCCAGAATTAGCTAGTTGCACTCTTATTTGATGATGTCTTCCTGTATGAAGGTTTACTTTTACTAAAGATAAGTTCTTTGCTTCATTATATGCTAATACTTCATAATCTAATTTAGCAAGTTTAGCATTCTTTTTTTCAGGTTTTACAACTTTACTCATATTATTTCTTTCATCTTTATATAAATAATCTTCTAAAGCTCCTCTTGTTTGCTCAAATTTTCCATCTACAACCGCTAAATATTTTTTCTTGAATATTTTTTCTCTTACTTGATTACTTAGCCTTGAAGCTGCTTTTGATGTTTTTGCAAACACCATTACACCTCCAACTGGTCTATCTAATCTATGTACTAATCCAAGATATACATTTCCTGGTTTATTATATTTTTCTTTTAGATATTCTTTTATTATTGTAAGCATATCTAAATCTTCTGTTTTATCAGCTTGTGATGGAATATTAGGCTCTTTTCTGACCACAATAATGTGATTATCTTCATATAATACTTTTAAATTCTGCATTTTAGTTCTCCCATCTCCCAAAAATTCCGCAAGGTAAAACTAATTTTGAATTTTCCATTGGTAATCCAATTTCTCCTGATGATACTTTTCCTTTATATTTTTTTGAAACTGTTAAATTTAAAATATTTTCTAATACTTTACTTGAAATTCCCGTAGTATATGAATTTATCAAGAAAAATAACGGATTCTCTGAAAGTACTTTAGTACATAAATCTACTAAATCATATATATTATTTTCAAATTGCCAAACCTCTCCATTTGCACCTCTTCCATAAGATGGTGGGTCCATTATTATAGCATCATATTTATTGCCTCTACGTATTTCTCTGTTAACAAATTTTACAACATCATCAACTATGTATCTAACTGGTCTTTCTGCTAATCTTGATGAAGCAATATTTTCTTTTGCCCATGTTACCATTCCTTTTGAACTATCAACATGGCAAACTGAGGCACCTGCTGCAGCACACGCTACTGTTGCACCACCTGTATACGCAAATAGATTTAATACTTTTATATTTCTATTAGATTTTCTGATTTTATCCATCATCCAATCCCAATTAACTGCTTGTTCTGGAAATAACCCTGTATGTTTAAATCCCATTGGTTTTATATTAAATGTTAGTTCTTTATATTTTATTTGCCATTGATTTGGCATCTTTTTCTTATATTCCCATGATCCTCCACCTGTTTTGCTTCTGTGATATGTCGCATTTATGTTTTTCCATTTTTCCGGATATGTTTTATCTTTCCAAATTATTTGTGGGTCAGGTCTTGCTAAAACAACATCTCCCCACCTTTCTAATTTTTGTCCATCTGCCATATCTAATATTTTATAATCATTCCAATTATTTGCTATATTCATTTTTTCCTCTCCTTTATTACATATACTATTATACTAAATTTTCCCACTACTTTCAAGCTTTTTTAGTTGTTTCTTAGTTTCTCTATATCCCATTTCATATAATAAATTAATTTGAGTTGAATCAAGCAATGCAACTTTTTTTAGATTGATATTTATTAAATGGTCTATTCCTGCCTTTTCATACATTGATAATTCTCTTCCTTGTAATTCCATAGCTCTTGCTGCAACTTCTACAATGTTTTTACAACACTGATCTTTTTCCAATATAGTATCAAATGCCACTCCAAAAACTTCATTTGCGCCTATATCTTTTAAGCCTTTCCATGGCAAATTCTCTCTAGTTCCTCCATCTATCAACTGTATTCCATCATATCTACATGGTGAAAACACAACTGGAAAGCTACAACTTGCCCTTACAGCTGTTGCTATTGGAGTATTCGTAATATATTTAGTATTGTCTAAAAGATTTGCCCTCACTTCTTTTGATGATGCTATATATACTGTTCCTTTTTGTAAATCTACCATTGAAATCATTAATGGCATTTTTATTTCATCTATATTTTCAATTTGACTATCTTCACATATTTCTTTTATGATTTTTTCTATAACTTTTCCACTATTTAATCCATCTATTACTAATCTTCTTGTAAACAATAATCCTACTATCATTTTTAAAATTTGCTTCCATTCTACATATGTTATTTTTTTGCAATATTTTTTGAACATTTTCCACATTTCATCACTACTATACCCTAATGCATACATTGTTGCTATTATACTTCCAGATGATGCTCCTGATACACAATCAAATTTTACATTTTTTTCTTCAAATGCTTTCAATGCACCTATATGTGCTGCTGCTTTTATGCCTCCTCCTGATAATGCTAATCCTCTCATAAACTCCTCCTTTTGGTATCATTTTATGTTTAAATAACTAGCAGATATTCATATATATTTATGAATTTCTAACAAAGAAAAAATATGTTACTATTTATATCCTAATAAACTGTGCCATCTTAACAATCTCATAAATCATAAAAAAATTAACCCCTGTAAGAACAAAAAAAGAAATTACTGCAAAAGAAAAAATCTTATGCCTTTTAAAAAAATTCATATAAAAACCCCCTTCAAACAACTTGTCCGTAATACTATGTATATGTGAAATTTTTAAATATATTCTTTAAAAAATCTATTTTTCATCGCAGTAATCTACAAACTTTTCTATTTATTCAATTCATCCAATATTTTTTGAGCCAAATTCTCATTAATCCCTTTTACTTTAGTTAACTCATCTAAGTTAGAACTTTTAATTTTTTCTACACTTCCAAAATATTTTAATAATGCTAATTTTTTAACTTCGCCTATTCCTTCAATATCATCTAAATCGGATTTTGTAATATCACTATCTCTTAATTTTCTATGGTAAGAAATAGCTGTATCGTGAACTTCATCTTGGAATTTAGTTATTAAATTTTTCAATTTTTCTGATATTTCTAGCTCCTTCCTATTTTCATCCATTAAAGCTCTTGTTTGGTGTTTATCATTTTTTACCATACCAAAAACAGGTATATTTAATTCATATTTAGCAATAGCCTCTTTGGTAGCACGTATTTGTGTAATGCCTCCATCTGCAAATATAACATCTGGAAGTCTGCCAAATCCGGTAGAATTACTATCTATAGAATGTTTCAATCTACGGGTTATAACTTCTTGCATACATCTAGGGTCATCTTGGCCATATACTGTTTTGATTTTAAAACGTCTTGATAAATTTCTTTTTATAACTCCATCAACCATTACACACATTCCAGCAACTATGTACTCTCCAGATATATTAGAAATATCATATGTCTCAATCTTTCTTGGCAATTTATCTAATCCTAAAACTTCTTTTAATTCTACTAAAATTTCACTCTTATCTCTTTCTTTATTTTCTAACGTTATTTTAGCATTATTGTCTGCCATCTCAACAAAACGTAACTTTTCGCCCTTTTTAGGTGATTTAAGCTCAACCTTTCTTCCCGCTTCTTTTGTTAGCCATTCCTCTATTGCCTCTTTATCTTCTAATTCCTCCCTAACCATTATTTTATTAGGAAGATTCTGGCTATCCATATAATATTGTTTTATAAAACCAGATATTATCTCTTTATCATCCATTTCTTTTAAATCCGGAAAGAAATAGTGTTCTCTACCTACCATTTTACTTCCACGCACAAAAAATATTTCTACACATACTTCGATTTCAGATTTAGCAATACCTATTACATCAATATTATTTTCAGAAATATTTGAAACTTTTTGCTTTTCATTTACTCTTTGTATTGCTAACATTCTATCTCTAATATATGCTGCTTTTTCAAAATTCATTTTATTAGCTTCTTTTAGCATTTGTTTTTCTAAATCTTTTAAAACTTTGTCAACCTTTCCCTCCAAAATGTCTATTATCTCGTTAATTTGCTTTCTGTAATCTTCTTTAGAAATATATCCCATACATGGACCTAAACATCTATTTATATGGTAATTTAAACATGCTCTTGTTTCTGACCTAAAACTCTTACACTGACGAATTTTATATTTTTGCTTTATAAAATCTAGTAATTCTTTAGCTGCACCAGGATTTGCATATGGTCCAAAATATTTTGAACCATCTTTTACAATTCTTCTAGTTATTACCACATTAGGATATTCCGATTTTACATCTATTTTTATATATGGATATGTTTTGTCATCTTTTAACAATACATTAAATCTTGGTCTATTTTTCTTTATTAAATTACATTCTAATATTAATGCTTCTGCTTCATTATCGACTACAATATATTCAAAATGGTCAATTAATGATACCATTCTTTTTATTCTTTCTGTTTTATCAGTTTTTCTAAAATATGATCTTACTCTATTTTTTAAATTAACTGCTTTTCCTACATATATTATTCTGTCATCAACATCATGCATAATATATACACCAGGTTTGTCTGGCAACATTTTTAATTGTTCTTCTATATTAAACATATCTCTTCACCTACTCTATTATGATAAACTATTTTTATGCATTTTGCAAGATATTTTTTTTAAATTTACTTGCCACATTTTTTAATTTGGTGTAATATAATATGGTAAATTGAAATATGCAAAAAATAATTATTCAAAAGCGCCAGGACTGTTAACAGTTGACGAGGTCTAGAGTTATCGAAAAACTCGGCGGATGCTCTAGTGGATTGCTTAATCCAAAGTATTAATAAAAAACTAGCAGTAATGCTAAAACAAATATTATTGCATAAGCTGTATATTTCAATTCCACAAATTTTATTTTTAAGGAGGTTCTGCTTATGTGTGGAATTATTGGATATATAGGAAATAAAAAGGCTAGTCCTATATTAATTAATGGTCTTCTAAGACTAGAATACAGAGGTTATGATTCAGCAGGAATTGCAACTGTTGAACCTAATGGTTTATCTGTCATGAAAGATAAAGGTAGAGTTAAAAACCTTTACAATTTAAAAGGAATTAATGATTTAAAAGGAACTATTGGTATTGCTCACACCAGATGGGCAACACATGGAAAGCCTTCAAAAGAAAATGCTCATCCACATTTAGATAATAGTAATAGTTTTGCAGTTGTTCACAACGGTATTATTGAAAACTATAATGAATTGAAAAAGTTCTTGTCTGATAATGGTTATACTTTCCGTTCTCAAACAGATTCAGAACTTATTCCAAATCTTATTCATTACTATTTTTCAATGGATAAACAAAATGATAATCAAAAAGTTTTACGTGCTGTTCAAAAAACATGTATGGACCTTAAAGGAAGTTTTGCACTTCAGATAATATCAAAGTTCATGCCAGATAACATGATTGTAATAAGAAAAGATAGTCCTTTAGTTATAGGCACGGGTAATGAAGAGAATTATGTTTCTTCTGATATTCCTACAATTTTATCTTATACTAAAGATTTCTACCTATTAAATGATTATGAATTTGCCGTACTTTCTAGAGATAATGTTGAGTTTTATGATATAAATTTAAACAAAATCAGTAAACCTATAAAAAGTATTGACTGGGATGTAAATAGCGCTGATAAAAATGGATACGAGGATTACATGCAAAAAGAAATATATGAACAACCTAATGCTGTTAGAGAAACAATAGGTTCTCGCTTACCAGAAAATGAACCTTGTCATTTTGATGACTTAAATTTTACAAAAGAATTCTTATCAAATATAAATAAAATTTATATTGTTGCATGTGGTACAGCAATGCATGCTGGACTTTCTGGAAAATTAGCTATCGAAGAACTTTGCCGTATTCCTGTAACTGTTGATATAGCATCAGAATTTAGGTATAGAAACCCTATTATTGATAAAAATACTTTATGTATTTTTATTTCTCAATCTGGAGAAACAGCAGATACAATTGCTGCTTTAAAACTTGCCAAATCAAAAGGTTCTACTACGCTAGCAATGTCTAATGTTATTGGAAGTTCTATTACAAGAGAAGCCGATTATTGTATATACACTCATGCTGGTCCAGAAATTGCTGTTGCTTCGACAAAAGCTTATACTTCACAAGTTGTATTATTGGATATTTTGGCTATATATTTTGCCGAAATATTAGAAACTACTTCTGAATCGCAATTAAAAATTATAAAAAATGAGATTTTAGCTTTACCTTCAAAAATCGAAGAAACTTTGAAATGTTCTACTTCAATTAAGTCTTTTGCCAAAAAGATTTATCAAGAAAAAGATGTATTTTTCTTAGGTAGAGGCGTTGATTATACTACAGCTTTAGAAGGTTCACTAAAACTAAAGGAAATTTCTTATATTCATTCTGATGCATATGCTGCTGGTGAATTAAAGCATGGCCCTATTGCATTAATTGAAAATGGAATAACTGTTGTAGGTATTATTACAGATAAAAATTTAATAGAAAAAACAATCAGTAATGTTCAAGAAGTTATTACACGTGGTGCAAAAACATTAGTTATCACAAATCAAGAACTTCCAACTAATAATTTTGATACAATCATCACTGTACCAAATACAAATTCTTTAGTATCACCTATTCTAACAATTGTACCATTGCAATTATTAGCTTACTATATTTCTAAAGAAAAGGGATTAGATGTTGATAAACCTAGAAATCTTGCAAAATCTGTAACAGTTGAATAATATCAAAAAAGATTTGAAATTCATTTTCAAATCTTTTTCCTTTATTTATATAAATAATTTTGTGGATTTATTGCAGTTCCATTAACTCTTATCTCTAAATGTAGATGTGGCCCTGTTGAATTTCCTGTTGAACCTACTGCTGCAATAATGTCTCCTGCTTTTACTTGTTGCCCAACTGTTGCATATAATTTACTACAATGTCCATACCATGTTTCTACACCATTTTCATGTGTAATTTTTATTAAATTCCCATATGAACCGCTTCTTTCTGCGAATGTTACAGTTCCATTTGCAACTGCTTTAATTGGTGTTCCAGTTGGTGCTGCTATGTCTGTTCCTGTGTGTGCTCCAGACCTTATACTACTAACTACTCCAAATCTGGAAGTTATACTTCCACTTACTGGTGTTACTGCTAAAAGCACTCCATTTATATTAGGATATTTACTTTTCTCTTCCTCTTCTTTTTTAGCTTGCTCTTCAGCTACAAGTGCAGACACTTTTTCTTCCATTTGTGCTTGTGCAACTTGAACTGTTTCTATACTTATATCATTGATATTTTCTGTATAATTTTCTATTATACTTAATTCTAAATTTACTGTATCTTCTTTATGTTCTTCTTTTATTTGAGTTATAGCCTGTTCTGCTTCTTCCATATTATCAACTAAACCAACAGTTTCATTATTTAAAATTACTGCATAATATTTATACATTATTTTTACATTTTCTTTTAATGCTAACATTATTTCTTCTTCATTCGTTTTTTGATTTCTGTTTACTAATTTAAATTCATAATTTGGCATATCATCTAATGTAACAAAATCTATATTTTTACCTTGCATTTCTATTATTTCTTGTTGTATTCTATCTTTCAATTTTGCTTCATTATCTACATACCCTATTTCTTGTCCTAATAGAGTTACTTTGTAGATTGGTTTATATTTTAATAAAATAATCGCTATTATTAACCCTAATGCTACTGCCATTATGCTAAAAAGTTTGCAACTTTCTTTAGTATAGTATTTTATCGTTCTTTTAAAAATAATATACACTCTCCTTTTTAACGCGACAAGTATTATTATACCATATTTATCCTATATTGGCAAATCTAGTATCCCTTTTGAGCCGTTTTTAGGCTGTTCTAACCTTTTTTATCTGTTTTTTTATGGTTATTCATGTATATTTTTCTCCATTTTACTACTTTTTATTCATTTTTTCTCTTTTTTTCTATATTCTTCATTGAAGAAATCTATAAAATATGGTATTCTTAATTATATTATAGAAAAAAGGATTTGATTATGAAAAAATTAATAGTACCATTAAAATATGATAATAAAAAATTAACTAAATTTATCTTAGATGCATTTCCTAATTTATCTCCAAATATGTTATACAAAGCCTTGCGACAAAAAGATATAAAAATTGACGGCAATAGAATTAACAAAGATTGTATAATTTATGAAGGAAATGAATTGCAAATTTATATTGCAGATAATTTACTTTGTCCAGATATTACTTTAAATATTGTTTTTGAAGATGAAAATATTTTAATTATAAATAAACCTGCTAATTTAGAAGTTACAGGCAATGATAGTCTTACATCCATTGTCCATTCCAAATATTCTAACAGTACTTTTTTACCTATGCCATGCCATAGGTTAGATAGAAATACCACAGGTCTTGTTTTATTTGCAAAAAATGATACAGCTCTAAACATTTTGTTTGACAAATTTAAAAAACATGAAATCGAAAAAAAATATTTAGCTTTAGTATATGGCATACCCCAAACCAAACAAGCCAGACTTGAAGCTTATTTATTTAAAGATAATAAAAAATCAACAGTTTATATTTCTGATTCCTTTAAAACAGGTTATAGTAAAATTATTACATCTTATAAAGTTATTAAAGAATACAAAAATAATTCTGCTTTATTAGAAGTTAAAATCGAAACTGGTAAAACACATCAAATTAGAGCTCATTTAGCTCATATAGGTTATCCGATTATAGGTGATGGCAAATATGGTATTAACTCTGTTAATAAAGAATTTGGCTTTAAATATCAACAGCTTACAGCTTGTGAACTATCTTTTAATTTTAAAACAGATAGTGGAATTTTAAATTATTTAAATGAAAAAACAGTGACTCTTAACTAGCCACTGTTGTTTTATTTTCTAATCATTCTGTAGTAAATCATAAAAATTCTTAAATTCATATCCCTCCGATTTTAAATAATCAATTGACTCCTTTAATATTGTAGAAGAATCATTTACATCCTTTGTATCATGCATCAATACAACTAATGAGCCTTTGTTTTTCGCTGTTTTCTTTAAATTATTAAGTAATTGATGTTTTGAATATTTTTTTACAGAATCATTGTTTAAACAATTCCAATCAACATATGTATATTGCATTTCTTCTAATACTTTTAAAACCTCTTTTTTTCTAGATTTATTGGCAGGAGACATGAAACCATTTGGAAATCTAAATATATGTGAGCAGTAGTCTTCTACCCCTATTGCCTTTCCTATGGCTATATCTGTTTTTTCTACTTCGTTTTTAAAACTCTCATTGCTTTTATATAGTATAGAATTATCATGGTCATATCCATGATTTGCAATATAATGCCCTTCTTCATATTCTCTTTTTACTATTTCTGGATGCCTATCAACATACTTTCCAATTACAAAAAAACTTGCTTTTACGTTCTCTGCTTTTAAAATATCTAAAATTTTTGGAGTTACTGATGTTGTCGGCCCATCATCAAATGTTAAATATGCTACTTTTTTCTCATTTTTTGTTATTGTTGCTATTTTTTCTACTAGTTCCGTTGATAACGAACTATTCTTTGATAACTCTATTGCAAATGATTTCGATTTGTGTATAAAGATAAAAAATAATAGTACTGTTATCATCATTAGTACTATTATTATATTTATTTTCTTTTTCATTTTCAATTACTCTCCATTCTTATATGGTTACTATTTTCCTATAAACATTTGAACATATATTTTTCCATATTTATTACTGCTTACAACTCCAATCCCTGTATAATTAAAATTACTATTTAAAATATTAGCTTTATGTCCAGAAGAATTCATCCAAGCAGTTACTGCAGAACTGTTGCTAGAATTCACAGCAATATTTTCACCCGCAGTTTTATACGAAATTTTAAAATTTTTTAACATTTGAAATGGTGTACCATATGTTGGCGATTCATGTGCAAAATAATTATTTGATACCATATCTTGTGCTTTTATTCTAGCAACTTTTTGTACTTCAGCATCTTCTTTTAAAGCCGAAAGTCCATTATTAGTTCTTTGTTTATTTATCAAGTCAAATACTTCTTTTTCATCAGAATTCATTGCAGTTGTTACACTCTGTCCTCCTGTATTTGTATTACTTCCTGTACTAGATGAACTTGGATAAATTGCCTTTACATATTTTTTGCTTACTGCTCCAACATAATCTCCTTCAACTTGAACAATGTACCATTCACCAACTCCTGCAAATACTCGTATATATTCGTTTTTCTTGACAGTAGCAATTACATTGTATTTAGTACCAGGTCCGCTTCTAACATTTAATGTTGTTGCAGTTACTAACCCTGTTGAAAAATCCACTTTATAATAATATTGCATACCTATAGCTGTAGTATATTTACATGCAACAATGCTAAACACTGCCACAAGCATTATTTTCAATATATTTTTCTTTTTAACTGTTATTACTTTCATACATATTCCCCTGCTTTAAGTTTATGGCCTACTGAATGTCCTATATGCCTATCTATTTGTAATATTTAAATAGTTAAAATAATAATTTAGTAGTATAATTTAATTAAAATTCAAAATCTAAATATGCATATTTTTTAGTTTTAAATTTTAAATAATTATCTATTTTTTCTTTAGCAAAATCAGAAATATCATTTACTCTTTTATAAGAATTATCATATTCTACTAATGGAACTATATATCTTCTTTTAGCAGTTAAGCTAACGCAATATTTACCAAAAACAGGAAAATCACTTTCTTCTATTTTTGTTGAATTTCTAAATAAGTTGAAACATTTTGAAATTTTTTCGTTAGAACAATTCTCTATTTTATCTATTACTTCTTTTTCAGATAAAGTATATAAATCCTTTTTATTTAAAAGATTTTCTTCAGACATTTTCTTTACAGTATCTGCTAAAAATTGCATTACCAATTTATCTTCATTTGATACCCATAATGGCCATAACCTACTCGCACCATCTATAAATTCTTCTGCTATATTTTTATCTTTAAACCCTAATTCTTGTATACCATCCTCATTTATTTGTATTTCTATATTAGAGTAAATTTCATTGATTTTTTGTATATCCCAAACTGTCTTAAAATATAGACCATTAGTTAATGTATATTCTAATCTATCTGCCGATAATTTTGGAGTATCGTTATCTGCTATTGGATATATATGATAATCATCTACTTCATTTATTGTTATATTATCTCTTTCTAGCAACTCCATTATTTCCTTTGAATTCTTTATCATATATGTTGTTAACTCTTCAGTGGATTCTTGTTTTTCATGATCTCCATTCATAAAATCAATACAATGTTTAAATACAGGGGTACTAATATCATGAAAAAGTCCAGCAATTGTTTGCTTTTTATCTTTTGTAAAGTTCCAGACAATTAAAGCAACTCCTATACTATGGTCCAAATTTGAATAAAAAAACTTATTATTAAATATTTTAGTATAGTCTGTTCCACATCCACACCCAATTTTCCCTATTCTTTGCATTGCAGGTGTATTTATGTAGTCATATAAGAAATCTGGTATTTCATTTGATAATACTTTAAAATATTCTTTTATTGTTTCATTTAAATTTTCAAAATATTCATTCATTGATTTTTCTCCATTTCTAGTTACCTCCAGATAATATAAAAATGCCTCAAGACTTCGAAAGTTTCTTGAGAACACCACTCAGTATATTTATACAATATTTTTGCAAATTTTTCGTTAACGTCACATTGGTTCGACGATTTTACTTTTGGAGCGGGTACCGAGAATCGAACTCGGGCCACCAGGTCGGAAGCATGGGATTCTACCACTAAACTACACCCGCATATGATATAATCATTATAACATAAAAACTCGCCAAAAGTCTATAATTGAAGTAAATATTTTTTATTAATATATATTAATCTTTACAATTCCTAATTAAATTATATGAATTTTATATGCATAATCATCTCCTGCTTGCAAGATATATTGGAAATAATGTAAAAATTGGTGCTAATGCAGTTATCTTAACAGATGTTCCTTCAAATGTAACAATAGTAGGAGTTCCTGGTAAAATTGTAAAAACTTTCACATAAACTCCTACTTCTATTTTACATATTTTATTCTTTTCTTACCCAAACTGAAACACTACCACCATTGCAATAAAATATTCCGTTTCCTTCATTATCTACATATACAGTTTCTTTTACATTTCCAGTATAGTCATAAAATGTAGAATTTGACATCCTCTTTCCTACATTCATTGTCTTTCCACCACCAGGTCCATCACTCATAATAGTAACTAAACCTGAGTTTGAATGTTCATCATCACCTGTTCTTATCCAAGCAATAATATCATGATGGTCAAAATAATCAAACTGCTCTCCATAAGCATAGTTAGTTCTTAATTGCATTAAATTATCTAACATCTCTTTTTTTGCACATACATTTTGACTTGGAATACCATAATAATCTCCATAAAATATACATGGCAATCCACCTTTTCTTAATAAAATTAATGCATATGCTAATGGTTTAAACCAGTCTGGTATCCATGAAAATAATGCTTGACCTGGTTCTGTATCATGATTGTCTACAAATGTTACTGCCAAACTTGGCATTTTTTTTACAAGTGTATTTTCAAATATTCTTGCAAAATCAAAATTCCCATCACAGTTAGAAGCTTCATAAAAATTGTAGTGTAATGCTACATCAAATAATGGAATTGTTGAATTGGTATTATCAATATACTTTTTTAAAGTATCTATATTTCTGTTCCAATATTCTCCCACACATTGTAAATCTGGTCTTGTTTCTTTCATTTTTCTAATCCAATCAGCCATAAATCCTGATTTTATATGTTTTACAGCATCTAGTCTAAAACTATCAACTCCTGTAAAATCTAAGTACCATTTTCCCCATTTGTTAAGCTCTTCTACAACTTCTGGATTATTAAAATCTATATCTGCTCCCATTAAATAATCATAATTTCCATTTTCTTGGTCAACACTTTGGTCCCAATGTTTTCCACTAAATCTAAATATACCATTTTTCCTTCCACTTTCATCCCAGTCTGTTCCATTAAAATGACTATAATTCCATTTAAAATCTGAATATTTATTATTTCGGCCTGCAAAATTGTATACCGTCCAAGCTTTTATTTTTGTTGGTAATGTTGTATCAATATTTCTATTATCGCTCTCTTCTTCACTTGCGTATACTGTTTCCGCTTCATCTGCGCCTATCTTATGATTTAATACTATATCTGCATATACTTTTATATCATTTTCATGTAAATCTTTTATTGCTTGCAAATATTCATCCTTTGTTCCATATTTTGTTTCTATACTTCCTTTTTGGTCAAATTCTCCTAAATCATATAAGTCATAAACTGCATATCCTGCATCAAATTTACCTCCTGCACATTTGTATGCTGGTGGTAACCATACATCTGTTATTCCTACTTTTTTTAACTCTTCTGCTTCTTGTGATACCTTTTGCCATAGCTTATCTTCTGGTTTTAAGTACCATTCAAAATATTGCATTAGTATCCTATTTTCTTTCATTTGTATCTTCCTTTCGCATGTTATAATATCACAACTATCACTAATTTTCAAGTCAATCATATCAGGTGAATTAAATATTTCTCTAGAAATTATTCCAGTTGGTGGAAGTTCTGTAATTACCTTTCAAGTGCAGAAAAAATCATAATTATTGGTATATGCTTTTTCATTTGACAAAAATAAAAAATCTGTGTATAATAAGAATAGAAAATGAGTGCCACGAAAGTGGTTGCCAGAGAAATAGATAAACCATTCACTCCGTCAAAAGCAGAATGGTTTATTTTTTATTGCCTATGTAATAAAATACAAATGATGATTAACAAGGCAACATTTATGATAGTCATTCCTACTAATCCAAAGAAAAATAGGTATATAATACTTAATAATGCTGATTCTACCATATTAACCACCCCATATATCAATCTCACAACTAGAAGTCGTGGAAGTAGTATGTAAACATCAAAGAGTTAAAGGTGGCAACACACTCCGCTTATTCTCATTTTCTATGCACAACACTATATAACATTTTTTACCAAAAAACAAGCGAACAGAGTAAAATTTTGCAAAAAAATCCCACTACATTTATTACTTCTAATAAACATAGTAAGATATTTTTATATTTACGCACTCTTTAATTCAAGCCTTAATTTATCTGCAATCATTGCAATAAATTCGCTGTTCGTAGGCTTTCCTTTAGCAGCTGAAATTGTATAGCCAAATATATTTTCGACAACATCTTGTTGTCCTCTTCCCCAAGCGACTTCTATTGCATGGCGTATTGCACGTTCTACACGTGATGGTGTTGTGGTAAATTTGTCTGCGATTTTTGGATATAAACTTTTTGTGATTTGATTAATGACATCAATATCATTTACAACCATAATAATAGCTTCGCGCAAATATTGATATCCCTTAATATGGGCAGGCACACCAACTTCGTGAATAACATTTGTAACTAATGCTTCCAAATTATCTTCTTTTTTAGTGGTACCTTTTGAAATTTCAATATATTGCTGTCTTGGCGCGGTTGATTCTCTTGAAATAAAATTATTATTTTGTTCTGGTTTATAATTTTTTAACTCTCTAATTCTAGTAATTAGTAATTCAATATCAAATGGTTTTACAACATAATATTCTGCCCCTAGTTCGACAGCTCTTCTTGTAATTTTATCTTGTCCTACTGCTGACAACATTACAAAAATCGGCTTTTTAGGCATTTTTATCATATTTAGTTTTTCTAATACTCCTATTCCATCTAAATGTGGCATTATTACATCAAGCAATACCACATCTGGCATTAAATTAGATATCATATCTAATGCCTCGTTTCCGTCTTTTGCTCTTCCAACAATCATCATATCATCTTGATTTTTTAAATACGTAGCCAATGTCATGCTGAATTCTTGATTATCATCTGCTATTAAAACTGTAATTTTTTCTCTCATGGCTTTTTCCTCCTAAATTTTTTCTACTGTAAATTTTTTACATTTTTGATTATAATACTTAAGAAAAAATTTTGCAAGAGTTTTTTGGAACTTTTTTCCATTTTATTTATTTTTTTCTACAGTTTTATTTATATATTTTTCTTCAGTCACTTGAAAATACTGCACATTAAGTTTTTTTGTTTCAATATCTTTTAAAAAAATATTTTTTCTATTTTTTTCCATCTCCACTTCTAAAATAATATTTTCAGAATAATTTATATTTCTTATATTTATATCATTATTTTTACAATAATACTTAAAAATTTCTAAATTGGAGTAGTCCAACCCTACTTCTATTTTTACACCTTGTACCTTGATTACTTTAGTAGCCTTTTCTATTACTTGTAGAGTAGCATCTGAATATGCCCTTACCAATCCACCTGTACCGAGTAATATTCCACCAAAATATCTTGTAACTATTACAACTAAATTACACAAATTATTTTTTTGTAAAATATTTAACATTGGTCCACCTGCAGTTCCAGAAGGCTCTCCATCATCACTTGATTTTTCTACTATCTGTCCACCTTCTGAAACTCTGTATGCCACACAATTATGTCGTGCATCATAGTATTTCTTTTTTATTTCTTTAATCTTGTTCTCTGCATCTTCTATACTCTCCACATGTATAAGGTTTGCTATAAATTTCGACTTTTTTTCGACTATTTCTGCAGTTTCGTCATTTAAAATTGTTATAAATTCTTCCATTTTTCTCCTTTATTCTTCTGATATATTAGCTCCAGCTGTATAACCTGTTGAATATGCAATTTGCAAATTAAAACCCCCTGTATATGCATCTACATCTATAATTTCTCCTGCAAAATATAAACCTTTTATTAATTTAGATTCCATTGTTTTAGGATTGATTTCTCGTGTACTAACTCCTCCTGCTGTTATAATAGCCTCTTCTACTGGTCTAAATGCTTTTATAGTAATTACAAAACATTTTAATAATTTACCTAATCTTTTTCTTTCTGTTTTAGTAATCTCGTTTACACGTTTATTTTCATCTATTCCAGATACTTCTATTATTAATGGTATTAACTTTTGAGGTAATAACTTATCTAAACTGTGCTTAAATTGCTTATTTTTAAATTCTTTAAAATCTCTTAAAATTCTATCATCTAACTGCTCTTCTGTAAGTGCTGGCTTTAAATCTATACTTAAACTTATATATTTCTTTTTTAACAAATAATCTATTTCTCTATATCTTGCCAAATGCGCCGAACCACTTAAGATTATTGGTCCTGATATTCCAAAATGCGTAAATACCATTTCTCCAAAGTCTTCATATATGAGTTTCTTTCTTTCTTCATCAATTAACTTTATTGCTACGTTTTTTAGACTTAATCCTTGTAATCTCTTACATTCCTCTTTTTCGTATACTTCTAGTGGCACTAGTGAAGGCTTTATCGGAGTTATTGTATGTCCTAAGTCTTTTGCAATTTTATATCCATCACCTGTTGAACCTGTTAATGGATAACTCTTTCCACCTGTTGCTAATATTATTTTATCTGTCTGAATTATCTCTTTATTAGTTCTTACTCCAAGCACTTCATTACTTTTTATTAGAATTTTTTCTACCCTAGTATCAAATTTATATTTAATCTTCAATTCGTCAATTCTTTTTTTAAAACAATTTAATACATCAATAGATTTGTCAGTTACAGGGAATATTCTGTTTCCCCTCTCTTCTTTCACTTCTAATCCTTGTTTTCTTAAAAATTCCATTATATCTGTATTTGTATAATTTTGAAATGCACTATATAAAAATCTCCCATTGCCTGGAGTATTTTTTATAAATTCGCTCATATATAATGAACTTGTTATATTGCATCTTCCTTTTCCTGTTATCAATAATTTTCTTCCAAATGATGGCATTTTTTCTAATATTGTTACATCATTTCCATTTTCTGCCGCTGTTATTGCAGCCATCATCCCTGCTGGTCCTCCACCTATTACTATTACTTTTGGCATTAATGCCACCTCTCTTTCTTATTCTTCTATATTATCAAATTTTGGTATTTTTTGCAATAGCTTATCGTCTTTGTTCTTGCGCGAAATTTGTATTGCAAATTTCAGTGCATTGTTATTTTCATACAATAAGAAAAACTCCATCTTTCAATGGAGAAAAGATTTTCTTTTTTTGCAAACTACTTATTTTGCAGACAAATAGTCAGCAAGTATAGCAGTTTGATTCTGTCCACTACACTTCAGTTTTCTCCAGGTATCTTCACCCAAGATATACTGAATTGCAGCGACTCTTCGACCAATTCCGCAACTAAGCTCCCATTTAAGGTCTTCATCCACTTTTTTAGTGGACTCTTTAACCTGCTTCAGGGTTTCTATTGCTTCTTCATCAGATTCAATATACCCGACAAATACTGCAATATCCCAAGGTACACCTGCCTGTTTGGCTAATCTAGCCACTCTACGGCCAAAAACTTTACGCTGAGCTACAATCTTTGAGTAATCCTCAATTATGTAGCTTGTGTAGAATTTTCCCCGCTCATAATTGTTGGCACTGACAGTTACCTGCCATTTACCATCAATTATATAGACATAATTCTTGTAGCCAGAACCTGCCCAACGAGAATAACTCTTTATGAATTCAAATTTTTTGAATTCTCCTAACTCCTCTCGGAGTCTAAGGGTTGTTTCTCGGTCATATATCAGATGCATTTCTGCCCATCTGTTAGCTGAATTTATATCTGCACCTTTTTCTGGCCCATATACAAACAGGTTCAGCTCCTCCTCAGAACCATTTGGATATAGAGCATAAAAATGTGCTTTTCTCACATTTTCATTTAACTCTTCCCAAGAGATTTCTTCTGGTTCCTCCAAGATAACAGGTGCTATCGGTGTTACTACATCAACTTCAAAATTCCGAAGCTGATAGAAGTATTCTCTCCTTCCTTCAGTTATGCATATGTCATAACCTGATGTATACATAGCAGAAGTAAGGCCTCCCTGTCTGCTGTCATAAAAGTTTCCAATTGTCACTGTTCTTTTTGTTGTTTTCATCATCATGTTCCTCTCTTTCTCCGATTATTATCGGGGGTAGCATTGGTTAATTGTTTACAGAATTAAGACGAGAAATTCGTACATAAAAATTTTTTTGATGCACTCTCAACTTAAATCATACTATAATTATAACAGTTATTTACATTTTAGTCAAGTTATGTAAAGCGTTTACTTTTTACCGTTTAAATTAGCTATTTGTCAGTATTTTATAGATATAAAATAAAAAAATATTTTAACTTCAATACTTTCGCAAAATTAAATTTTAATAAATTGATGAAAAAACCTTGACAAATTGTTAAAATCATATTAAAATATGTAATGTGCTCACAAATGAGCTACAAGATGGTGGATGTAGCGTAGTTGGTTAACGC
>OLNW01001189.1_pt1 | contig 26773 bp, 15 predicted proteins | sample 1672121 | NCBI WGS metagenome assembly OLNW01 (sample SAMEA3136648, study PRJEB25190) | human gut metagenome
AACCTGGGCCAGGCCCGGTTTTGCCTATTGACAATGTCCTGCTCATATTAAAAAGACGCCGACTGGCGCCATCGAGGCCGCCTTCGACTACCTGTTCGGCCTCATCGATAAGGACATCAACAACGACATCAACATCAAGGTGGTCAACCTCAGCGTAGGGTCCGACCAAGCTATGCCGCTGGTGGCCGAGAAGCTCAAAAGTGCACTGGAACATTACAACCTTACGGTAGTCGCCTCCGCGGGTAACGGCGGCACTAGCGGCGAGCACTACCCTTCTGACTACGAACAGTGCATTTCGGTTATCAACGCCACTCCCGATCGCGTAAGGGAAAAGAATTCCAATTACGGATCGGGCACCGACATCAGTGCACCCGGCTTCCACGTCTGGAGCACCGTCGATGGCGGCTCGTATGGATACAAATGCGGCACGTCCATGGCCGCAGCGATCGTGTCGGGCGTGGCAGCGCTGCTCTATACTATGGCCCCCGATGCCACGGCTCAGCAGGTTAGGGACGCCATAATCGAAGGCGCGGTTCCGCTTCGCGACAAAACGACGGCGGCCGGCATGGTGAGCGCCACCAACGCGATGGAGCTTCTGCTGTTCGGGGTAGACTACACCGACGTTGAGACCGAAGAATGGTACGTTGTCGGCGGCTACTTCACCTACGTGGAGAGAGCCGGGCTCATGAAGGGTTACAGCGGCACCTCGCTGTTCGGTCCCGAGCTCGATATGACGCGCGCGGAGTTCGCCACCGTGCTGTACCGCATGGCCAACCCGGACTCGGGCGCGACGACCGATCCCTCGCTCTATGAGAACGACAGGACCGGCTTCGCCGATGCGGTGAGCGGCGAATACTACACCGCGGCGCTCAACTGGGCCAAGGACGCTGGTATCATGACTGGCGACAGCTCGACGAACTACACCACCGTGCGCCCGAACGACTCGCTTTCCCGCCAAGAAGCGGCGGTCATGTCCCAGCGCTTCGCTGGTGCACTGGGGGCCGACACGAGCGTTGCGAATATGAGCACGCCCGACCTCCTGGATTGGGACGATGTCGCCAGCTGGGCCCGCGACGCCATGACCTGGTGCTACCATAACGCGGTCATAAGCGGCTGGGACAACCGCGACGGAACCCACTCGGCTCTGCCGCTCAAGATGGTCGACCGGGCGCAAATGACGAAGATCGCCACGGTTCTCGACCTAGATTTCGCGAAGAAGACTTCCAAACCGACCGTGTAGCGGTTCTGCAGGCACGACGAATCGACCGTCGTGCTCCTTTCAAGGACTCCGCCCCGACGTTAAACCGCGGGGCGGAGTTTCCTCGTCTCTACGACCTCGATAGTTAAACAATCTTTACCTCTAAGGTGCTGTTAAGCGCAAAATCGCGAACCTGGGGAGGAACGAGCATGAGCATTTCAGCAAAGCCCACCGAGAAAGTATTCAAATCGCTTCTAGCCGTCACTTTGTCCGTGTCGCTCTGCCCGCTTGCGCCAGCAGGTCAAGCGCAAGCGGACGAAGCCGAGAACGATGGCAGCGAAGTAAGCGTCTCGTCCTCATCTGCGAATGATGGCAGCGAAACGAACTCCTCGCCCGCATCCGTGAACGATGGCAGCGAAGCGAGCATCCCATACGCATCTGCGAACGATAGCGACGCCCTGCCAGGTGACTCCGACGACGGCATCGCTCCGGAACGCGATGCTCTGCCGGGCGATTTCGACGACGACATCGATCCGCAATCCGTTGATTCGAGCGACCCTATTGTGGACTGGACGACCTGCGGCACTGCCCGCTGGACGATAGATGCGGGCGGATGCTTGACGATTGCCCCTATGGAGGGCACCGACAACGGCGAGCTGGAGATTTGGGTGCTATGCGATGAAGTGCCCTGGTATAACTACCGAAATTCGATAACCTCCGCAAAAGTCGCAGGCAAGATTGCCACCCAAACAACGGCTCTTATGTTCAACGACTGCCCGAAGCTCGCCTCCCTGGACTTGTCGGGTCTCGATACCTCGGACGTAACGAATATGTCCAACATGTTTTCTTATTGCTGGTCGCTCACATCGCTCGACCTGTCGCCCCTCGACACGTCGAACGTGACCAACATGCGCGGCATGTTCAGCGAGTGCTCGTCGCTCTCATCGCTCGACCTGTCGCCCCTCGACACGTCGAACGTGACCGACATGTCCTATATGCTCAGCGGCTGTTCGAAGCTCACCTCCCTGGACCTGTCGCCGCTCGACACGTCGAAGGTGACAAACATGTCCTATATGCTCTACTATTGCCCGTCTCTCACATCGCTCGACCTGTCGCCCCTCGACACGTCGAACGTGACCAGCATGCGCGGCATATTCGCCCACTGTTCGAAGCTCGCATCGCTCGACCTGTCGCCCCTCGACACGTCGAACGTGACCAACATGTCCAGTATGCTCAGAGGCTGCTCGAGGATTTCTTCCTTCGACCTGTCGCCCCTTGACACGTCGAACGTGACCGACATGTCCTATATGCTCAGCGGCTGTTCGAAGCTCACCTCCCTGGACTTGTCGTCGTTCGACACGTCTCAGGTAGAGAGCATGGGCGGCATGTTCGACGGCTGCTCGAGGCTCGCTTCCCTGGACTTGTCGTCGTACGACACGTCGAATGTGACCGGCATGAGCCGCATGTTCTACGGCTGCTCGTCGCTCGCCTCCCTCGACGTGTCGTCGTTCGACACGTCGAATGTGACCGGCATGAGCCGCATGTTCTACGGCTGCTCGTCGCTCGCCTCCCTCGACGTGTCGTCGTTCGACACGTCGGGTGCGGTCGGTATGAAAGGCATGTTCTCCGGTTGCTCGAAGCTCGCTCTCCTGGACGTGTCGTCGTTCGACACGTCCAGGGTGACCGACATGAGCGACATGTTCCATGGTTGCTCGTCGCTCTCCTCTCTGGACGTGTCGTCGTTCGACACGTCGAACGTGTGGGGAATGAAAGGCATGTTCAATGGCTGCTCGGAGCTTGCATCTCTTGACCTGTCGTCGTTCAACACGTGGCTGGTGTCTAACTTATCCGACATGTTCTCCGGCTGCTCGTCGCTCAAGTCGCTGGACCTGTCGTCGTTCGACACATCGTATGTGCTGCGCATGAACGACATGTTCTCCGGCTGCTCATCGCTTACCTCTCTGGACCTGTCGTCGTTCGACACGTCGCGAACGGGTGAGATGGTATCGATATTCTCCGGATGCTTATCGCTTCGCACCGTGAAATTAGGGGCAGGCTTCACCTTTACGGGACGATGGACCGGACGCATATGCAACCTGCCTGCGATCAGCGACTTGAACGGGTACACGGGGCTCTGGGTGAGCTCGGCGGATGGCGAGGCTTACAAACCCAATGCCATTCCCAACAACGTGGCCGCCGTCTACACCGCGCAGCAAAAGCCAGGTGTGGTCATGGGCGATATCTCGAGTGCAATCGTCTCCGATATTCCCGAGCAGACGTGCACAGGTTCGCGCATCGAGCCCGAGGTAGAAGTGACCCTCGATGGCAAGACGCTGGTCCGGGGCGTCGACTTCAGGGTATCGTGCACGAACAACATCAAGGTGGGCACCGCAACCGCAACGATCATCGGCATCGGCGACTACGAGGGTGTGATCAGGAAGCACTTCTCCATAAAGAAGGCCCCGACGCCTATTTTCGCCGACGTGGACTACTCGTCGTGGTACGGTGACGCCGTAACATTTGTTGCGGAAAAGGACCTGGTCACGGGGTATTCCGATTCGGGCCTTTTCGGCGTGGGCAACGCGCTAACCCGCGCGCAGTTGGCAACCATCCTGTATCGCAACGCCAACCCGGACGCCTCGCCCGACTTCCGCCCAAGAAACACAACGGGCATGCCCGATGTGGAAGGGTTCACTTGGTACACCGCGGGCGTGAACTGGGCCGTGGAGAACGGGGTGATCAACGGCTACGCCGACGGCGAGGGCAACCGCGTGGCGTTCGGCCCGGACGATTCAATGACCCTCGAACAGCTGGTCACGGCGATCGCGAACCTCTCGGCCGACGAGGAGGATCTACCCGGCACTGGCGAGACGGCGGCGATTCTCCGACCGTTCCGCGATCGCTGGTCGGTGTCGCCTTGGGCCCGTCCGAGCATGGCGTGGGCCGCGCAAAAGGGCCTCGTGGCGGGCTACGACGAGCCCGATGGCAAGCACCTGCGTCCCAGCGAGAACATCAGTCGCGAGCGGGCGGTCGTGATTCTCATGCGCGCCTTCGAGTTGGGGATTCTTGAGTAGCCCTGAAACGACTCTGCACTAGGCAGCGAGCCCCCCTTCCGCCTTCGCACGGAAGGGGGGCTCGTTGCTTTCGGTTCTGGGAATGCGTTCGATTATGGTTGCCTTCGGGGCGGTCGCCTCATTTCGCTTCGATTCGCGTGCGGCGCGCTATCGGTATAATGGGTGCGACCGATTCCTCGAAAGGACTTGCGATGACGCGCATCTACTCGTATTCCCAGCCCATCGATTCCGACATCGTCGACGGGTTCTGTCTTTTGCAGAAGGGCTTCACCGACCAGTTCGTCTACTACGACAAGCAAAGCGCGAACCGCTACATGGGCTTGGGGCGTTGCATCGCGTTATCGCAGATGGACGACGTGGAATACGAAATCGAGGGGCCCATCGACCAGCCGCCCGTGTTCTTCTCGTTCAATCGCTTCGACGCGGAGAACCCCAAGGCGACCGACGAGCTCTTCGAAGCGTTCCCGCGCCTTAAGTTCATGCTGCCTGAAGTGGTGCTTGTGGAAAACGAGCGCGGGCGCATGCTGCAAGTGAACAGCCTCTCTCCTGTGTATCCGGGCCGCATCGCGCGTTTCGCGCGCCAGGCGGCAGGCGCCCCGCGTCGCGAGCGCGTGACGGTTCCGTTCACGTTGGAGCGCGATTCGCGCGAGCAGTGGCGGGCGGAAGTGGATGCTGCGCTTTCGGCTATTCGCTCAGGGCGCGTTGGCAAGGTGGTTCTCTCGCGCAGGCAGAGGCTTCTTGCCGAGCACCCGTTCTCTTCGAAGGACCTGCTGGTCAACTTGATAGACGGCGACGCGCGCGGCACGGTGCTGCTCTACCGCTACGCCGACGTGTTCTTCTGCGGCTGCACGCCCGAGCTGCTCGTTCGCAAGCGCGGCCAGCAGCTCGAGAGCATGTGCCTGGCGGGGACGTGCCCCGCTTCCGAGGACCCTGATCGGGCTCGCGAGCTGGCAAGCGAGCTTATGGCGGACGAGAAGAACCGCGCCGAGCACGAGCACGTCGTCCACTTCATGCGCGAGGTTCTGGGGCGCATCTGCCATGACGTGCGCATTCCGCGCGAGCCGCAGATCCTCTCGCTGCGCCACGTGCAGCACCTCCACACCCCGGTGAGCGCGAAGGTGCTCGAGGGCGTGAACCTGCCCGAGCTCGTGGGCGATCTGCACCCCACGCCTGCGGTGGCGGGCACGCCCGTCGGCGAGGCGAAGATGCTCATCCGCCAGATCGAATCGTACAACCGCGGGTTCTTCGCAGGCGCGTGCGGCTACATCGACGGTGCAGGTGACGGTGCGTTTTCGGTCGGTCTTCGCACGGGCGTGTTCGATGGGGAAGGCGGCTGGGTGTACGCCGGGTGCGGCATCGTCGAGGGCAGCGTGGCCGACGACGAGTTCGACGAGATCGACATGAAGCTCAAGACTATCTTAAGCGCGTTCGGGGAATAGGGCGGGTCGCATGCCGGTTTCCTTGCGGCGAGAACTTGCCGAGCATGCGCCAATAATTAGATACAAGCTAAAATAGCCTATTAACAGAATAATCAACGCAGCGCAATCTCGTTCTCCACCCGGGAATCTTCCTCGTTGCGTATCTCATAACCATCCCTATTTCGAGATATTCCCGTTTGCGTAATTCTGCATATTCGTATATATTTCGGGAGTAGCATTATTCGAAGGGAACGATGTGCCGAAGCTCGAGGGAACAGATACGGGGAGAAGAATCTCCCTGCGCGAAGATTTCGTCATCATGGCTCTTGCCGTGATCTTGGTTGTCATCACGTCGGTCTCGCTTATGCTCGGCAAGTTCCCCATCGAGCCCCATGAGGCCATCTGCATGCTGCTTGGCCAGGTATTTCCCATCGACCAGTTTTGGACGAACCAGCAGCAGACGCTGTTCTTCAACGTTCGCCTGCCGCGTATCCTGCTCGCGCTTATGGTGGGTTGCTGCCTTGCGGCGGCAGGTGCGGCGTTCCAGGGAACCTTCCAAAACCCGCTCGTGTCGCCCGATATCCTGGGCGCGTCCCAAGGCGCGGCACTTGGAGCCGCGATTGCCATTCTTTTGGGGGCGAGCGCGTTTGCCACGAGCCTGTTCGCGTTCTGCTTCGCTATCGCGACGGTGTTTCTCGTGCTACTCATATCGAGTCGGGCGAAGGGAAACCGCATCCTTGTCGTGGTGCTCGCGGGCGTTATGGTGAGCTCGCTGTTCCAGGCGGGCGTCTCGTTCACCAAATTGATCGCAGACCCCACCGACCAGCTTCCCGCAATTACGTATTGGCTGATGGGAAGCTTAACGAGCGCCAAGATGTCCGATGTTACGCTGGTCGCTGCTCCGATGTTCATCGGGTGTGTCGTGCTGTTCGCCATGCGCTGGCGCATCAACATCCTTACCATGGGCGACGACGAGGCCGCCACGATGGGCGTGAACGCCAAGCGGATGCGCGTTGTCGTTCTGCTTGCGGCCACCCTTGTCACCGCGTCGAGCGTGGCGGTGTCGGGTATGGTGGGCTGGGTCGGCCTGGTCATCCCGCATTTGTGCCGCATGCTCGTGGGCTGCGACTATCGCAAACTTTTGCCGGCGAGCATGCTTATGGGCGCGAGCTTCCTTTTGCTTGTGGATGACATCGCGCGCCTTGTGGCCACGTCCGAGATTCCCATCGGCATCCTGACCGCGTTCGTCGGCGCGCCGTTCTTCCTCTATCTCATCACGAGGGAGCGTAAGATTTGAGTATAGATATCGAACATGTGAGCTTCTCCTACGGGAAACATCAGGTGCTGCGCGACGTGAATGCGAGCATTCCGGACGGCGTGCTCGTGAACGTGCTCGGGCCCAACGGTGTGGGCAAGTCGACGTTGTTTCGCTGCATCCTGTGCCTGAACAGCGATTATGAGGGGGTCATTCGCGTAAACGGCAAGGATTTGCGCGATCTTTCGGTGCGCGAACGTGCGCGGGAGATTTCCTATATCCCTCAAACCCACGCCCCTGTGTACAACTACAAGGTGCGCGACGTCGTGCTCATGAGCACGGGCGCCGACGTGGGAATATTCGGGACGCCTGGCCGCGAGCAGGTCGAGCGGGCGGAACAAGCGCTTGAGCGCATCGGCATCGGGCATTTGGCGGACCGCATGTACACCCACATTTCCGGCGGAGAGCAGCAGCTTGTTCTGATTGCCCGCGCGCTTGCCCAGAACGCGAAGACGATCGTGATGGACGAGCCTACGAGCGCGCTCGATTACGGCAACACCGTGCGCGTGCTGTCGTGCGTGAAGCAGCTTGCGCGCGAGGGTCTTTCCATTGTACAGTCAACTCATCAACCTGACCAGGCGTTTCTCTTTGCTGATAAGACGCTTGTGGTGTACGATGGCACCGTTGAGGCGTACGGCGACCCGAAGGATGTGATCACCGCCGAGTTGGTGGGGCGCATCTACGGTGTGGAGGTCGAGGTCAACTCACTATATGGCGACAAGGTGCGCGTATGCGTGCCTACAAGCGAAATCAGGGAAGAATAGGATTGTAGGAGGAAGAATGGAGATGACGAAGAAGCGCGGCATCGGATTCGCAATCGCGGCGACTGCGATGGCGCTCGCGCTCGCCTTCTCGCTTGCCGGATGTTCCGGTGGACAGAAGGAGTCAAGCGACCAGAAAAGCGATGCGCAGGCCGAGGCGCCGGCAACGCGCACCTTCACGGACTCGCTTGGACGGGAAGTGGAGCTTCCCGCGCAGATCGATCGCGTGGCGGCTTCCGGCCCGCTCGCACAGAACGTGCTTTTGACGATCGCTCCCGAGAAGATGGTCGGCCTTGCAACTAAAATCGCGGACGATCAGGCAAAATACCTGGGTAGCGAATATGCGTCGCTCGATGTTTTCGGTCAGATTTACGGGAGCAAGGGCGACTTCAACAAGGAAGCCGTTGCCGCAGCCGACCCGCAGGTCGTGATCGACGTGGGTGAGGCGAAAGACGGAATGAAGGACGACCTCGACACGCTGCAGGACCAGATCGGTATCCCCGTTGTCCACATCGCGTCGTCGCTTGACTCCTACGACAAGGCTTACACGATGCTCGGCGAGCTTCTGGGCACGACCGACCGCGCGAAGGAGCTTGCGGATTACTGTAAGAAGGCATATGACGAGACAACTTCGGTGATGGCGAGCATTCCCGAATCGGAGCGCGCGAACGTGCTTTATTGCGTGGGCGACTCCGGCCTCAACATCATCGCGAAGGGCGCTTATCAGGGAGGCGTCGTCGACATGTGCGCTAATAACATCGGCGTCGTCGAGAAGGCGACCGGTTCGGGCACGGGCAACGAGGTCAGCTTCGAGCAGATCGCCAACTGGAACCCCGGTGTCATCCTGTTCGCCACGAACGGCAAGGATGCGGGCGACTTTTACGAGGCCGCTGGTACCGATCCGACCTGGGCTTCCCTCGAGGCGATCCAGAGTGGCTCGTACTATCAGGTACCGAAGACGCCCTACAACTGGCTGTCGAGCCCGCCGTCGGTGAACCAGGTGCTCGGCATGCAATGGCTGCCTCGCGTGCTTTACCCGGGCAAGTTCTCCACGAGCGTGACCGACGTGGCGAAGGATTACTACAAGACGTTCTACGGTTACGACCTTACCGATGCGGACATCGCTGAGCTGATGGCTCACGCAGTTCCGACGAAGTAGGTTGCGAGCTGCTCCTTGCGAGCGGTGATGTTCGGGCCCGAGCGCTTTGCCGCCTCGGGCCCGTCTTATGTTGCGGGATAGTGCGGAACGCGAATTGCCCGCTTGGTCTGCGCGCCAGATACGCCCCGCATCTGGCAGGGTCGCGTGGCGGACGTGGTGGGTGCGATTTTACGTTTAGCGGGTCGCCTTGAACGCGCGGCGGATTGCCTCTTCCGCATCTTGCGTGGGACTTACGAGCGCGGGGTCGCCCCATGAGGGCGCAAACCGCTCGCGCGCCAGGTCAACCAGCACGTCGCGCACCACGATGAGCGCGTGGGGAAAGGCAGGGCTGGGACCCTCGTCGAGCAGGGCGAGCGTGCTTGTGAGCCCCTGGTTTCGGATGAGCTCGAGACGCCCGAGCTCATCGACGACGAGCAGGCTTTGGCGTCCGTTGTGGTGGGTGCGGGCGGCGATGAGGTCGAAATGGGCATTCACCTGCACTATCGCATCGTCGGAGATTTCCCATCCCAGCTGCATCTGCGCGCTTTGGCTGTTCGGGTCGAACATTCCCTCGGCCTGCGCCAGGTCGCGCCTGCGGGCGAAGGGAATGCGCTCGCCTTGCGGCAGGAGCAGGTTGTCGATGCCGAGCTTCTCGAACCCGTTGGCGTCGCCGTGTTCTGAGGGTACCCAAACGCCGGGCGCCACGACGCCCGCGCAGGGGATGCCGTCGGCGGCGAGCTTTCGACACGTGCTCTCGAGCCAGCGCGTCTTGCCTATCTGGATATCACCTGTCAGTATGAAAAGCACGCCAGCCTCCTCGCGTTTCCTTTTGCGTCGTCGTTGGCGAAAGTATACTTCTTCAAGGTCAATCATCGGCATGCTCCGCGAAAAAATGAGGTCGCGGGGCTGTTGCGCACGAGCGCTTTCGGGCTCGGGCGAAGGAAGGTAATGCGAGATGGCAGAGACATCTTCGGTACAGCAGGCTACGGCGCTCGTTGTTTCGGCGTTTTTCGACGAGCTTGCACGTTGGGGTGTTCGCGAGGTGGTGGTGAGCCCAGGTTCGCGCTCGACGGCGCTCGCCATGTGCGCGTACGAGCTCGGCAGGCGCGAGCCCGAGCGCATGACTGTTTACGTGGACATCGACGAGCGAAGCGCCTCGTTCTTCGCGTTGGGGTTGGCGAAGGCGTCGGGTCGCCCCGTGGCGCTTGTGTGCACCTCGGGCACGGCGCTCGCGAACTACTACCCCGCGGTGCTCGAGGCTGAGACCTCGCGTGTGCCGCTGATCGTGCTTTCGGGGGACAGGCCGCCCCACCTGCAGGGACTTGGCGCACCGCAAACGTGCGACCAGGTGAAAGCCTACAGCGACCACGTGCGCCGCTTCATCCAGATGCCCCTTGCGGAGGGATCGCCCCGAGCGGTCGCCTTCGCGCGCCAGGCTGCTCGCGAGCTTGTCCTGGGCGCGCTTCCCGGGGGATGTCTCCCCTTCGAAGGCGATGCCGTCGCCTCACGCGCGTGCTCGCGCATGGCGGGCCCCGTGCACGCCAACTTCCCCTTCGACGAGCCGCTGAAGCCCGACTTTTCCACGCCCGGGGTCTTCTCTGCCGGGCGCAGCGCGCTTGATGGCGCGGGTGGCTTGGTGGGGGCGGCGGGCGTTGTCGGGCCCGAGGTCGTTGCGGTAAGTCGCCTTTCGGCAGCGGTGTGCGATCAGGCGAAGGCCCTTATTTGCGGGCGTCGCGCGCTGGTGCTTGCGGGCGAGGGCACTTGCGAGAGCTTGGAAGAGGCGCGCGAGGTGGCGGCGTGGGCGAAGGCGTACGGCTTGCCGCTTCTGGCTGACCCGCTTTCGGGACTGCGCTCGCTTGGCAACGAGGCGGTCATCGACAACTACGACAATGTGCTCGGGCACGACGATTTCCCCGTACCGGAGGTGATCATCCGCTTCGGGCGTTACCCCGTATCGAAGCGCTGCGTGCAGAAGCTTGCCGCGGCGCGTCCCATTGAGATTGTCGTAGACGCAGGTGAAACCCGCGATTTCAACGCGATGACCGACCTGTTCGTCGCTTGCTCGCCGATTGATTTCGTGCGATCCTTGCTGACGTGCGATTGCGACGCACAGGCGAGCGCGGGCTTCCTTTCCGCGTGGCGCGAGGCGAACGCGGCCGAACGGGCGCGCATCCTCTCGGTAGAGGAAGATTCGCAGGAGAGGGCGACGGGCAACGCTGCCGACGGGGCCGAGGTTTCAGGGGACGCTGAGCCCGAGTCCGCTGCCGTCGCACCTCGTCCCGAAGGCGCGTACGTGCGCGAGATTCTGAAGGCGGCACCTGCGGGGTCGTGCTTGTTCTCCGCGAACTCGATGGCGATTCGCGCAATCGACACCTTCTATGTGAAAGGCGACAAGCCGCTTGCCGTGCTGTGCAACCGAGGGCTCAACGGCATTGACGGCACGGTGTCGACCGCCCTTGGCGTCGCGCAGCATTTCGAGCAGACGACGTTCCTCACTGGGGATTTCACGCTGCAGCATGACCTGGGTGGACTTGCGCTCCAGCGCGAAATCGCCCAGGTTGCGGCCGAGCGAGGAAAGCTTGCTCCGAGTATCGTCGTGGTGCTGTTGAACAACAACGGCGGCGGCATCTTCGAGATGCTCCCGCAGGCGTCGGATGAGCCGTACTTCGCGCGCCTGTTCTCGGCGCCGCAGGACGTCGATTTCTCCCATGCGGCGGCAGCTTTCAACGTGCCTTATCGCAAGGTGGGCACTCCGAGCGAGTTTTCGCAGGTCTACGGGGAGATGCTCGGGACGTCGGGCATAAGCCTCATCGAAGTGAAGCTGCCGCTTTCTGGCCTCAAGGCTCGCTATCGAGCGTACCAATAGGTTTGCGGAGGAGCCCTTCGGCTTGTGCCCCACATTGCTTTCGGCTCGTTCGCGCCTTCCGTTTGAGCTCTTGCGGGCCAAATAGGGCCCTTCGGCGGTGCCCACAAAGCGAGTTCCGCAGCGCAGCGAGGACTGTCTGAGCGACTGGGCACTGCCGAAGGGCCTCGCCTTGCGGAACTCGGGTTCGCGCCTTCCGTTATTCGTTTTCCCAAACGGCGCGCAGGGCTGCGATCTCTTCGCCCCACCCCGAGAGCTTGTCGTTCGGGGTCTCCAGGTAGAAGGGCAAATCGCGCAGCGCGGGGTGCTTTGTCACCGCCGAGAGCGCCTCGAAGCCGATGTGGCCCTCCCCGATGCGGGCATGGCGGTCCTTATGCGCGCCGCAGGGATTCAGGCTGTCGTTCAGATGGATGGCTTTCAGCCGGTTGAGGCCGATGACCTGGTCGAACTCGCGCACCACGCCGTCGAGGTCTCCCGCTATGTCATAGCCTGCGTCCCAGATATGGCACGTGTCCAGGCAGACGCCCACGTGGTCGGACAGCTCCACGCCGTCGATGATGCGTGCGATTTCCTCGAACGTGCGCCCGACTTCGCTTCCCTTTCCCGCCATCGTTTCGAGCAAAAGCGTGGTCGTCTGGTCGGCGCGCAGCACCTCGTTGAGCGCGTCGGCGATCATCTCGATGCCGGTGTCGGCGCCTTGCCCTGTGTGGCTTCCCGGGTGCATGTTGTAAAGCTGACCAGGCGTTTCTTCCATGCGCACGAGGTCATCCGCCAGCGTCGCGCGCGCAAACTCGCGCGTTTCGGGGTTCTTCGAACACGGGTTGAGCGTATAGGGCGCGTGCGCCAGGATGCGCGTGATGCCGTGCGTCGCGGCGAACTCGTGGAACGCTGCCATGTCGGCGGGGTCGATTGCCTTCGCCTTGCCCCCGCGCGGGTTGCGCGTGAAGAACTGGAACGTGTTCGCGCCAATCGAGACGGCGTCTTTCGCCATCGCCAAAAAGCCCTTCGCGACCGATAAATGACATCCGATGGTAAGCATATGCGTCCTTTCTCCTGCTTCGCGACATTTTAGCTTGATGTGCGCAGGTTTTGCGGCAGCTTGCCCGTTCGCTGCCGATACGCAGGCGAGTATCTCTTTATAATGCCAGGTCAGAGGGGTGCGGTTTTTCCGTCCCTTTCACTTTCGGTCGCCCTTTCGCTAAAACCTGAGCACATCGAGCTAAAATATTTCAGAGACGCGGTGCATTCGATCGAATCGCCGCATCGGGGCAAAAGAGGGGCGTCGAAGGTGGCAAGCGGGGTTCTGAAGAAGGGCGGCGAAGTGACGAGCGAGGTTTGGGGGGAGACGCGCGGCTTCGATTTCGAGGGCATGCGCTTTGGCATGAAGGCGTGGCGTGCTTCGGCGTCGGATGCGAGGGAAGGTGGCACCCTATCGGCCCCGATCGTGTTTGTCCACGGCTTCGCGCAGCAGGCTTCCACCTGGGATAAAGTTGTCTTGTCGCTTTCTCGCACGGGCGTGGTGTGCTTTGCTTTCGAGCTTGCGGGGCATGGGAAGAGTGCTCGCCCGACGGTTGGCGATGTTCCGGGTCGCGAGGCGTTCGACCTGGTCTTTCAGGCGCAGGCGCTCCTTGCTTTCTGCGAAGCCGTGGCGCATGTCGCGGGAAGGCTTCCCGTACTGGTCGGCTATTCCATGGGTGGCCGCGTTGCGCTTCAGGCGGCGTGCCTTGTTGCGGACGACTTGCGGGACGGCGGCCAGATCGACCGCATTGCGCTCAGAAGCTCCGCAGCCTTCGCTCCATGTGGCCGATCTGGCCGCCTGGACGTGGCTGGCGCTTGTCAGCGGGATGTGACAGCGAATGCGGCGCGGGTGTCCGCTGCTGTCCCCTTCTCCGCCCTCGTTCTTGAAAGCGCAGGACTCGGCCCCGCTGACGCCGCCTCGCGAGGGGCGCTTCGCGGGCGCAACTTCGCGTGGGCCGCGCGCGTGCGGGGCGAAGGGGTGCTCTCCTTCATGTCCTGGTGGGAAGCCCTGCCGCTTTTCGAAAGTCAGCGCAATCTTTCTGCCGACCAGCGGGAACGACTTCGGGCGGGCCGTTTTGACAACGACGCGGAATCGCTCGCGCTCTCTTTTGAGCAGGCGGGTGCCCACCAGATGCCTTTGCGGTGTGGGTCGATTCACGCGCTTTGCGAGCTTTCTCGGCGCGGTGTCCCAGTTAGCTATTTGGCGGGGAGGCTTGATGCGAAGTACTGCAAGGTCCTTGTCGACCTTCGCGCGGATTCCCTCGACGCGGTCTCGTGCCGGGCTGTTCCCTGTGCTGGGCACAACATTCACCTTGAGCAACCCGAGATGTTCGCATCGATTTTGAAAGAAGTGGTCGAATCGTGCACTCCCGAACCCGCGGCCCCATGACATACCTCATCGCGGTATGATATAGAAACTTGCGAAACAGGAATCATTCGAAGCGAAAACACAGAACCAAACATTGTCAATCGCCGGCATGGCGTCGTTTTCCCCTGAGTGCGAAATCGGCGTCGTGAAGCCGATGTCTCCGTTGCGGGGCGCGCCAACTGTTTCGCGTCCTGCAACGAATCAACGATATGCCACGAAAGGACAGCTATGGATGACGTAGCTTGGAAATCCGCCAAGCAATATCGGGAAATCAAGTACGAAACCGCTGATGGGATTGCGAAAATTACCATCAATCGCCCCGAACGGCGCAACGCGTTCACCCCGCTCACCGTGACCGAGATGTACGACGCGTTCTCCGTGGCGCGCGATGACGCGTCAATCGGCGTCATCATCCTGACCGGTGCAAACCACGGCGGCCGCCACGAGGACGAGGCGTTTTGTTCGGGCGGCGACCAGAAGATCCGCGGCAACGGCGGCTACGTGGGCGAGGACAACATCCCTCGCTTGAACGTGCTCGACCTGCAGCATCTGATCCGCGTGGTGCCAAAGCCGGTCATTGCCATGGTGAACGGCTACGCTATCGGCGGCGGGCATGTGCTGCACCTTCTATGCGATTTGTCCATCGCGGCCGAAACCGCCAAGTTTGGCCAGACAGGTCCCAAGGTCGGCAGCTTCGACGCTGGTTACGGCGCGGGGTACTTGGCAAACGTCGTGGGGCAGAAGAAGGCGCGCGAGATTTGGTATCTCTGCCGCCAGTACTCCGCCGCCGAGGCGCTCGAGATGGGGCTGGTCAACAAGGTCGTTCCCTTCGAGGAGCTCGAGGCCGAATGCGTGTTGTGGGCGCGTGAGATGCTGCAGTTCTCGCCGACGGCGCTGCGCTTCATGAAGGCGAGCTTCAACGCGGCAACCGATGGGCTTGCGGGCATCCAGCAGCTCGCCGGAGACGCCACGCTTTTGTACTACACCACCGACGAGGCGAAGGAAGGCCGCGACGCGTTCAAGGAGAAGCGGGCGCCCGACTTCACTCAGTACCCTAAGTTTCCCTAAAGCCAAGCGGCCTCGCGTGCAGCGCGCAAGGCCGCTTCTCATTTCCTTTGTCCGCCTAAGTCGCTGATGCGGCGTCCGAAGAGAAACATGGTCCGAGCACGCGATGATCAATGCGTTCGAAAGCCTGGTGAGAACAGATCCCGACGGGGTCTTCTTCACGTTCGTCGCGCGCGACGGTTCGGAACATTCGTGCACCTATCGCCAGGCCAGGCTCACGGCAGCGGCAATCGCCCGTCGCCTGCGGAGCAAGGGGGTCGGGCGCGGCGACTGCGTCTCGGTCGACCTTCCGAACTGCCCGGAGTTCATCTTCCTCGCCCTGGCCGCGGGGTACGGGGCATTCTCGCTCGTCGTGTTGAACAACCGCCTCACATCGGCGGAGAAACTCTCGCGCTTGTTCGATTTGGAGAGCTCGGGCATTCGCGTGGCGTGTCGCATCGACGAAGCGCGGGCGGAGTCTCTTATGGGCCACGTGGCCGACGACCTTGCGGGGGCGTCGCGGCTCCAAAGCGGCAAGCGCGTCATCATGAGCGCCGAGCGCGATGCGGTCTTTGAGGCCACCCATTTTGCGGAAAGAGAATCGCACCTGTTCAACGACAAGGAACGAGCGCTCGTCCTCTTCACGTCGGGTACGACGGGCAAGCCGAAGGCGGTGCCGTCGACCTGGCGCATGCTCACGGCTGCTGCCGAATCGTCCAACGCCGTGCTCTCGGTGCGGGGCCGTGGCATGTGGCAGGTGGCGCTTCCCCTGTACCATATTGGGGGCTTCGAGCAGGTCGTGCGCAGCATCACGAACCGCACGCCGTTTCGCCTCTACGCGCGCTTCGATGCGGCGCGAATCCTGAAGGACGCCGCGCGCGTCGGTTTCACCCATATCTCCGTGGTCGACAAGATGCTGCAGGACATGCTCGCCGTCGAGGGGGGCGGCCCCGCGCTGGCCGCGTATCGCTGCATCCTGCTTGGCGGCGGCGCGCTCAATCCCGCTACCATCGCTCGCGCGCACGAGGCGGGGCTTCGCCTGTATGCGAGCTACGGGATGACCGAAACGTGCAGCCAGGTTGCAAACAGCCTGATAGATGAGTCGTTTACGGGCGGTATGAAGCTTCTGCCCGGCTACCAGGCGCGCATCGTCGAGCCCGATGGGCGCGGTTTCGGCCGCCTGGCGGTGCGTGGGCCGGGCGTGTTGTCGAACTACTTGAACGCGCGCGCTGCCTTCACCGCGGATGGCTTTTTCCTTACCGGCGATGTGGCGGCGCTCCACGAGGGCAAGATCTACGTGAAGGAGCGCACCACCGACATGTTCGTCTCGGGCGGGGAAAACGTCTATCCCGCAGAGATTGCCGACAAGCTCATGGCGATTCCCGGCGTGGCAGACGCCTACGTGTTCGGCGCCCCCGACCCTGTGTGGGGACGGCGCCCCGTGGCGTTCATCGAGCGCACGAGCAAGCCGTCCGAACGCGGCGGTCGTGACCAGGCTTTCGACAGGCTTTCCCCAGTGAAGACGGCGCGCTTTGGTCGCGAGGTGATAAAACCGCAGGTAAGACGGCATGTCCCGAAGCCGCTCGCCCCCTCTCGGCCGAGCGATCGCGCGTTTGTCGCCTCTGTCCACGGCCAGCTCGAAGGCGTGCTCTCGAAGCTTTATCATCCCAAGCAGATTTTCGTCATGGAAAGCCTGCCGCGTCAGGGCATCGGCAAGATTGACCGCGCTGCCATCGAGCGAATCTACTCGGAATGCCTCGATGTGCGCCGCGTGATCCTGCATCGCGTGCGCATCCCCTTCAAGAAGCCGTTTGTGACGGCGAAAGCGACGCTGGAATTCCGCGAGTCGGTGATCGTTGAGGTCATCGACGCAAAAGGGCGCGTTGGCCTGGGAGAATGCGTTGCATTTTCCTCTGACTGGTATCTTCCGGAAACAATCGAGCAGGATATTGAGGTGCTGCGCGGCACGCTTGCGCCGAAGGTGATCGGCGAGGTTTTTCTCCATCCAAGGGAGGTTTCCGCCGCATTCGCCTCCATCCCGGGGATGGAGCGCTTCCCGCTTGCTTGCGGCGCGATCGAACCTGCACTGTGGGACCTTTACGGCAAGATTGTGGGGAAGCCCCTCGGGCGCTTGCTTGCTGAGGAGTACGACGTGATTGAGCGCGCGGCGCATCGCGAGCGGGTGCACGGGAAGACGAGGACGCCGTTTGGGAATGCGCGCGAGGCCGCTGTTTCGGCGGGTGCCGTGGTCGGCATGGGCAGCGTGGAGGAAACGCTCGCTTCCGTCTCGCGCTGCGTGAAGGCGGGATATTGCCGCGTGAAGCTCAAGGTTGCTCCTGGTAGCTTGGGCGTTGTCCGCATGATTCGCCAAAAGTACCCGCACTTGTTCATCACGCTCGATGCGAACCAGAGCTTTATGGACCGCTCGATCGCCGAGCTCCGCGCGCTCGATCCGCTCAACGTCGCGTGGATCGAGGAGCCCATCGATTTGACGCCGTGCGGTGGGTCGACCGCCCGGGCTTTCGCGCGGCTGGCAGCATTGCAGAGGTCCATCGCCACGCCTATCTGTTTGGATGAGTCGTTCGTGAACGAGCGCGAGGCGTACCAGGCGCTTTCATATCCTGAGCTGCGGTGCTTCGCAGTGAAAGTCGCGAAATTCGGGGGCGTGGAGGCTGCGCTCAAGTTCATCTTTGCGGCGCGTTCGCGCGGGCGCGAGGTGTGGATGGGCGGCATGTACGACACGGGAATCTCGAAGCGCATGCACGCGGCATTCCAAACGCTTGACGAAGTCGTGATGCCGGGCGATATCGGATCGACCTCGCGTTATTTCGATGTTGATGTGACCATGCCCCCCTATACCGCCGAGCGCGGGAAAGTGACGCTGAACCGGGCAGGGTACGAGTTCGGCCTGGGGTGCGGCCTGTGCCCCGAGGCGATTTCGAGTGTGCAGACCGACCGCATCGTGATTGAGTGACGCTGGCGGGGTGTGGCGGGTTACGGCCGATCTGTGGGCAACCTGTCGGTGGCCAGGCTGGCAATCTATCGCGCCAGCCGCGCGCCGATGGCCCGTCATGCAACTCCCTTGCAGCTCGTCTGTGCTCCAGGCGCTCGCTCACCGCTTCATCTGGCTATCTAGGTGAACAAAATGGCAACAAACGCGTTCTCGAATGCGGAATATGTCATACTTCAAGGTTAAAAACGTCGCTTGAAAATAAAACGCGCCCTGAGGAGGCCCGCATACCCGATGTCCATAGCTGCCAGTCTGATTCTTGTCGTCTTCTTCCTTTTGATGAACGCGTTTTTCGTTATTGCGGAATTCGCCATGGTGCGCGTGCGCAAGTCGCAGATCGAACTTGCTTATGACGAGGGAAAACGCGGAGCGAAGAACGCGAAGACCATCACCGAGAACGTCAATGCGTATTTGTCCGCCTGTCAGCTTGGAATCACGCTTGCTTCGCTTGCGCTCGGCTGGTTGGGCGAACCTGCGATTTCGGCGCTCATTCGCCCGCTGTTCGTTCTGCTCGGCCTGCCCGATGCCGTCATCTCGGTAATTGCGGTCGCAATCGGGTATTTCCTCATGACGACCCTGCACGTGGTTGTGGGCGAGCTTATCCCCAAATCGTTCGCCATCTTCGCGACGGAGCGCTACGCGCTTATGACGGCGACCCCACTTCTGTGGTTCTATCGCATCACCTATCCGATTATGCTTATGTTCAATGGCATCACCAACGGCGTTGTGCGCCTGACCGGGCACGATCCTGCCAACGAGCACGATGTGTACACGGGCGAGGAAATCAAGCTGCTCATCGACGAGTCTACGGAAAGCGGGCTTATCGAGCCTGAGCAAAACGAGTACGTCGACAACATCTTCGATTTGGGCGACAAGGACGCCGAGGCAATCATGACGCCGCGCATCGAGTTGACCTGCCTCGATATGGAGGACTCACTTGAGGAGAACCGTGAGCTTGCCGAACGCTACAAGTACACGCGCTATCCGGTGTGTCAGGGGAGCAAGGATCATCTGGTCGGGTTCGTTCACGTGAAGGACCTGTTCATGATGGACGCCGACGCGTCGATGGAGGATCTGCCCATTCGCGAGTTGTACGCGGTGCCCGAGAGCATCCCCATCGCGAAACTTTTGCAGCTGCTGCAGCGCCGTCATACCAAGATCGCTGTGGTCGTGGACGAGCACGGCGGCACGGCGGGCGTCGTCACGATGAGCGACATCATGGAGCAGATCGTGGGGCGCGTCGACGACGAGTATAGCCACGGCTTGGCAGACGAGATCGTGAAGAAAGGCGACGGTCGCTACCTGATCGATGGCTCGCTTTCCATCGATGACCTGGAGGATCTGCTCGGCTTCCTTCCTGAGGAAGCGAACGAATGCGAAACGGCGGCAGGCATTTTGCTCGCCGCGTTCGACCGCATCCCCGAAGAGGGGGACACGGTGTCGTTTACCGGTCGCGACGCGAAGGCGACGTTCACCGTGGCCGACATGGATCGCCACCGCGTCGACAAGATTCTCGTGCGTGTGGAGCAGATTCCCCGCGAGGATGCTGAGGAATAGCCTGCGCGTCAAAGCGGCGGTGGGGGTATGTAGCTGCCGCTTTGCTGTGGCGGCGAGAACGTGATAGCCTGGCCCCTAAAGGTTCCTAGCGAATGTCCATCCCAACAAACCGCTCTGCGTTATGCCAGATCATCTTCTCAAAATCGGCCTTAGAGAAGTCGAGCGACTCGAACATCTCGAACTCTTCTGAGGGGTTCCACATGGGGAAATCCGACCCGAACAGGATGCGGTCGGCACCGTAGATTTCGCAGAGCTCCCGCGTGCGGCGACGCCCCAGAAACTTCTGCGAGCTTGACATGTCGAGGAAGCAGTTTTCGTTTTCCAGATACTCGACAGCCAGGTCGAACACCGACCAGCCGCCGAAGTGCGCCGCGTCAACGACGAGGTTCGGGAACTCGTGCAGGATGCGCTTCATGCGGCGCGGGTGCGAGAAATCGCTTCGGTAGTCGCCGCAGTGCACGACGAGCGGCATGCGGCCCTCGATCAGCTCGTAGATGCGCATGAGTCGATCGTCGTCCATGTTCACCTTCTGCGTGTCGGGATGGAGCTTCATCCCTCGAAGTCCCAGGCCAATCGCACGTTCGATTTCGGCCTCCGGGTTGGGATAGTCCTGATGCATCGCCATGAATCCGACGAAGTTGGGATGCTTTTCGCACTCGGCCGCGATGAAACCGTTGATGGATTCGACGTTGGAGGGTTTCGTCGCCACCGAGTAGATGATGTGGTGCGTGATGGGCGAGCCCTCCACGGCGGCGAGCATCGCGGAGACCGACCCCTCCTTGAACATGGGGTACTGGTAGAAGTCGCCCACGCTTTCAGCGGCGCGGAGCGCGATTTTCTCAGGATATACGTGAACGTGGGCATCGACGACGGTCATGGGGCGGAATCTTCTTTCTAGCTTCTTCTCTGGACGCTCGCTTGATTGTCCATCTTCTGGGCGCTTTTGTCTTCGGTTGATTTTGCGGAAGAGAGGCGCTCGGCGGCTTCGTGGGCCCGTGCGGCAGCTGCGGCGGCCCGAGCGGAAGCAGCAGCGGCTTTGGCAGATGCTGCGACTTGGGCTTTCTCTGCGGCTTCGTGCGCTCGCGCAGCTGCCTCCTGGGCGCGGGCCGCAGTGTCTGCCGCCTTTGCCGCTGCAGCGTCGCTTGCGGCCTCGGCGGCAGCACCTGCGGCGCTGCGGGCTGAGGAGGCGGTCTTGGCTGCGAACTTGCCGGCGTCGATTGCGTGGGCGGCCACGTCGGCGGCTGCGTAGGCGGCGCTGTCCGCGGCGCTCGCCACGGCAAGGGCCGCGTCTGAGACGGTGGAACTTGCCGCCTGCGGGGCACGCGCAGGCGCCCCCTCGGCTTCCGCGGGGACGTCCTCTGTACCCTTTGCGCTTAAGATGAGCATCTGCAAGCGGTTCTCGATGTTCGCGAAGCTGACGTCGGGGTCGTAATCGAGCGGCAGGATGTTCGCCTGGGGGTAGAGCTCCTTCAGGCGTTTGGCGATGCCGCGCCCGACGACGTGATTCGGTAAGCATCCGAACGGTTGCAGGATCAAAAACGACGTGCAGCCGTGGGCGGCGTGGTGCAGGATCTCGCCGGGGATGAGCACGCCTTCGCCCGCGTCGAACGTGTGGTGGATGATGGGGTCGCTCGCGCGTACCAGATCGGGCATGCGACAGGGTGGCTCGTAGAGCGGGTGCGCGCACGCGATGCTGTCGCACACGTTATGGGCGACGTCGAAGACGTTGTCCGCGATGGCGTGCCACGCCTTCTCCTTGAGGGGGCGCGTGACGCGGTACTCCTTTTCCTGGGCATGCTGGTAGAAGTACGTCTTCCTGATAACGTCGGTCATGCGCGCCTCGATGACTTCGAGTCCGTTGCGCTCCAGGTACAGCTCGACGTCGTGATTGGCACCGGGGTGGAAGTTCAGCAGGTACTCGCCGACGATGAGCACCTGCGGCTTGCGGTGCGTGCGGTCGTAAGGAACCTTCTTCATCACGTCGATGGCCTGGGCAAATCCACGTTTAAGGGAGCGAAGCGACTTGCCGCGCAAGCCCTCCATCAGCAAGTCGAGCGCCTCGCCGAAGGCACGATCGGCGCAGCCTGGCTCGGTCTCGTAAGGGCGCATCTTGCGCAGCAGCTCTTCAAGCGCGTCGATCATCGGCAGTGTGAAGGCGACTTTCAAAGCCGAGCGCACGTTCATCTTGAACCCAGGGTGCACGTTGTGGAAGTCGACGTCATCATTCGTGATGATAGGGACCTGCGGATAACCGGCATCGTCGAGCGCCTTGCGAAGGAGCGCCTCGTAGTGTGTGAGGCGGCAGTCGCCAATGTACTTGCCAGTTCCGACAGCGACCTTGTCGGGGTCGTACTTCCCGCTGCGAAGCGCGGCGAGCGCCTCGCCGATGACGATTTGCGCGGGGAAGCAGATGTCGTTGTGCACGTATTGTTTTCCCAGGCGGATGGCCTCTTCACGCCCGATTTCAAGCGGGACGGTCCGCAGCCCTTGGCTCTCGAAGGCGACCGCCATCAAACGGCAGAATGCATGCGAGGTGTTCGGGATGAGGACCACCTTGTCCTGGCGGTCGGCTTTCGTGAATTTCTGCGGATAGGGATCGGGCAGCTCGCGGGAGTGCTTTCTCGTTCGCGGAGCGGGGGCCGAGGCGGCTTGCGCGGTAGTTGGGGTTTTCGCGGAGGTCTCGGTAGTCGCGACGGGGGCGGATGCTGGCGTGGCTGCTGCAGCGGAGGTCACCGCGGACGGGGTGATTGCTCCCGCGGCAGGCGGCGCGGCAACTTCCCGAGCGCTCGTCTTCTCGTTCCTGGCCTTTTTCCTTCGCAGGCGGATGGTCTCGATGAACGAACGCACACGGATGCGCAGCGGCCCTTGGATGTCGCTCTCATCGACCTTCAGGATGAGGGGCGCTTTGGGCCCGGCGAGGTGCATGAGGCGGATGATCTCGTCGGAGAGGTAGGCGTCGTGGCCGCAGCCGAAGCTCACGAGCTGGACGTATTCCAGATTCGGGCTTCCCGCGGCGATCACGGCGGAGCCCAGCATGCGCGCGTGGAAGTTGTTCACCACGTCGAGGCGGCTTCTCGAAAGGTCGACCTCGTTCACGTGGGGCACCGCATCAGCGCAGATCACGGGGATGCCGAGCTCGGTGAAGGCGCGCGGCAGCTCGTGGTTGACCAAGTCGTCGTTCTGGTACGGTCTGCTTGCGAGCACGACGGCGAAGGAGCCTTCGTGCTCCACCTGGTCGCAAATGCGCTCGCCTTCCCGCGCAAGCTCGGCTTTGAACGTCTTTTGCGCGGCGTCGGCCGCATCGATTGCCTGGCGCACGCTTGCGGCATCGAGGGTGAACTCGCGTGTGAGGTACTCGGTGAGCTGACGGTCGCGGTCTTTTTGCGAGAGCCAGTGGAACAGCGGCGCGTCGAAGGGGATGCCGAAGCGCTTCTCGGGGTTGTCCGAATTGCGCATGACGATGGGGTAGCCCTTCACCACCGCGCACATCGATTGGCTTGTTTTCGAGGTGTTTTCCGAGGTCACCGTTGTAACAGAGGGCATGAAGATGCGGTCGACCCCCTGGTCGGCCAAATCGCGCACGTGCCCGTGGACAAGTTTAGCGGGGAAGCACACGGTGTCTGAGGACACGGCCGAGAGCCCGCGCTCGTACATGGCGCGCGTGCTCGGGCGCGACAGTTTCACCGTGAAGCCGAGCGAGCGGAACAGCGTCGTCCAGAAGGGGGCGTATTCCCACATCGAGAGGACGCGGGGCATGCCGATGACCGTGTTTTGCGGCGCAGGGCCGGGCGCGCAGGGCCAGTCGCGGAAGAGGAGCTTCTCGCGGACGTCGAACAGGTTCGGCACGCTGTCGACGGCGGCGGCGATGCGTTTAATCTGTTCGCGGATTGATTTATCTTTCGGATCGCCCACCACCTCGCCGCGCGGGCAGCGGTTACCCGTCACCCACGAGTCGCCGTTCGCGAAGGTGATGCGCGTGCGGTTGCAGTGGTTCGCGCAGAAGGGGCAGATGAGGTTAGACTCCTGCGTATATGAGAAGGCGTCGAGTGCATCGAGGGAGAAGGCGTTCGCATGTGCGGGCTCGCGCCCCTTGCTGGTCGCGTTCTCGCTGGTCGCGTTCGCGGTCTCCAAGCTTGCCGCGACCTCGCCCCTCTCGCGGTGGGCGCCTTCCAGGTGCTCCTGCGTGAGCAGCGCGATGCCGATAGCACCCATAAGCCCCGGGTAGGGCGCGCGCGTGACCTCGCGACCGATGTGCTGCTCGAGCGCGCGCAGCACGGCGTCGTTTAAGAACGTGCCGCCCTGCACGACGACCTTCTTGCCGAGGCTTTCAAGGTTCGATACGCGGATGACCTTGGTAAACGCGTTCTCGATGATCGAGCGGCACAGGCCAGCCATAATGTCGGCGGGCGTCTTCCCGCAGCGCTGTTCGGACACGATGCTGCTCGTCATGAACACGGTGCAGCGGCTGCCGAGCACAGCGGGGTTTGTCGAGGAGAACGCCGCCTTCGCGATGCCTTCCACGGGGATGTTAAGTGAGGATGCGAAGTTTTCAAGAAACGATCCGCAGCCCGATGAACAGGCCTCGTTCACGACGATGTCGGTGATGATGCCGCCATCGAGCCAAAGGGCCTTCATGTCCTGCCCGCCGATGTCCAGCACGAAACTCGCATCGGGCACGCACGCTTCCGCCGCGCGGGCATGCGCCACGGTCTCGACCGTGTGGTAATCGGCGCCGAAGGCTTTCGCGAACATGAGCTCGCCGTAGCCGGTGGTTCCCACGCCCAGGATGTCAAGCGTGGCACCCGCTGCGCGATAGCGGTCGCGCAGCGCGATGAGCGCCGCACGGGCGACGTCGAGAGGCTCGCCCTCGTTGGGAGCGTAAAACGAGTCGACAAGCTTCCCATCGGGGGAAACGAGTGCGAACTTGGTAGTGGTGGAGCCTGAATCGATACCCAGGTAGGCGCGCACCGTCGAACCAGGGGCTGGGTCGGGTGGCGTTTGCGGGGCGAGCGCATGCGAGGCTTCCCATGCGGCGCGCTCTTCGTTTGAGGTGAAATAAGTCGTCCCGCGCGTGCTGGGGGCGGGACTCGCCGCGGCCTTGTCGAGAGTGTCGGCTGCATCGAGGAGGTTTGCGACAAGGCAGTTCTCGTTATCGGCGAACAGCTCGTCGGCTGCAAGGGCTGCGCCCAAAGCGACGATGGTCTCGGGATTTTGGGGAATCACGATGTCGTCGTCGGCAAGCTCCAGGCGCTCAGCGAACACGCGCACGAGCGTCGGGTTGAAGGTTAGCGGGCCGCCCTCGAAGATGACGGGCGGATGGATGTCGAGGCCCTGCGCCAAGCCGCCGATCGTCTGCTTCGCGATGGCATGAAACGACGACAGTGCCAGGTCCTCCTTCGAAACTCCCTGGTTGAGCAGGGGCTGGATGTCGGTCTTCGCGTAAACGCCGCAGCGGCCCGATACCTGGTGGACCGATTGCCCGCGCGCGGCGAGCTCGTCGAACTGCTCGACAGGCACCTTCAGAAGCGCGGCCATCTCGTCGATGAAGGCGCCCGTGCCGCCGGCGCACGAGCCGTTCATGCGCATGTCGGCCACGGTGGTGGCACCCGACTTCTCGTCGCGCTCGAAGAACACCATCTTCGCATCTTGGCCGCCGAGCTCGATCGCGCAGCGCACGTTCTCGTGGTCGCGGCGCACGGCAAGCGAGTTCGCAACGACTTCCTGCACGAAGGGCACGCCGAGGACGTCGGCGATGGTGGTGCCGCCCGACCCGCATGCCACCAGGCGAAACGAGCACTCGGGGAATTCTTTTGCAACGGTGCGCAGGAGGGAGGCGACCGTTTCCACCTGATGCGCGTTGTGGCGCACGTAGCGCGAGAAGAGCACGCGCTGCGCGAGCGGGTCGAACACCACGGCTTTCGCGGTGGTGGATCCGACGTCGATTCCCAAATGGTAAGTGCTAGCTATCATTGATCCCCACGTTTCACAAGGTCGGCGTAGAGCGACATGGTTTGGAAGCGTTCGCTCATAAACTCATCGCTGTAGTTTTCTGCAAAGTATGACTGAAGCGGCGTCTCGATGGGGTTGCCATTTTGCCGTTCGTACCAGTAATTGAAGCTGAGGACGGTCATCACGATGTTCGCGATCATGTACGCGCAGAGGATGGCCGTGAGCGGCTTGCGGACGCTTTTCGGGATGTCCTCGATGATGCGCAGCATGGGTGGCAGGCCGATCCGCATCCAGGCGAGGCCGGCGAACCCCCAGACGATTGCGATGCCGAGGCAGGTGTGTCCTCCCAGGTTGAAGGGCTGGTCGGCGTAGCTCCACGCGACGATTCCGAAGAACGTCTCCCAAAACCAGCCTGCGATGAACTCGAAGCCCGCGCCGACGAAGCCCGCGCAGATTCCCATGGCGAGCGCGCTTTTGTCGCGCAGGTTCCACAATGCCATGGTGATGAGCATGCCGCCGACGCCGTAGATAGGGGAAAACGGGCCCCAGACCAGGCCTGCGCGGTCTTTCCAGATGCCGTCGATGGGGTAGCTCACGATGGTCTCGACGACGAGGCCGATGACGCTGCAGATGACGAAGATCCAGAAGAGATGGAAGAAGGTGAGCTTTTCGGGGAGGGGTCTGGCGCGGCGCGCCATGCGATGGGAGGGGAGCGCGTGGACGTGCGGATGCGCGGAACCGTCCGTGCTGCGATGGTTCGCATCGGCCATTCGCCCTTGCTCCTTTCCCCAGATAGGTGACTCGTTCGCTCTGTTTGCAGAGTTTCTATTATAGGCTCCACACCTGTGGAATAAGAGGCGTTTTTTCTTACAGCACTTCCTTTTTGGTGAAAGATTGATGATTGTGGCGAATTTGTGATACGGAAAGTAATACTTGCACTCAAATAGTGGGGAGGGTAATATTCCTTCTTGCAGCTTTTCCCATTGTGAAAAGGCGCCTTACATACATTGCGGGGTGGAGCAGTCTGGTCAGCTCGTCGGGCTCATAACCCGAAGGTCGG
>OLNW01001191.1_pt1 | contig 26720 bp, 22 predicted proteins | sample 1672121 | NCBI WGS metagenome assembly OLNW01 (sample SAMEA3136648, study PRJEB25190) | human gut metagenome
CCGGAAGATTTTTTCCATTTTCCATCCACTCTAAAGCTTCTTCTCCGTCCGCAGCCACAGCAATCTCCTTAATCTCCGGTTCCTCCCTTTCGATCAGAGCTTTCAGACCCTGGGTAATCAACGGCTCATCATCTGCTATAAGTATTCTGTACATAATTCTCCAGTTCCTTCTTTCTCATGGCTTTCATCCGCAAAATAACCTGCGTTCCCTCGTTTTCTCTGCTGTCAATATTGAGTCCGTACTTTTCGCCGTAAACAATCCTCAGACGGCTGTTCACGTTATAGATGCCTATGGAATCCTGGAATATCCCCGGCTCCTGAAGTTTTGCCCGGATCTCTTTCAAGCGTTCTTCTGTGATTCCCGCACCGTCATCCTGAATATATACAAGAATATCTCCCTCTTTCACCCGGGCAGAAATCCGGATCACAGAAGTCTCTTTTCCGTTTTTTTCCTCGATTCCATGAACCAGGGCATTTTCCACCGTAGGCTGCAGGATATGGCGAATCGCCGCATAGCGATAAACTTCATCCGGAATATCGATCTCATAATTCATTCGATTTCCCATACGGAAGCGGTGAAATTCCAGATAGGACTGAAGATAACGGATCTCCTCCCGAAACGTGACAACGGCTCCTTTTTTCATGATATTGCGAAACAGATCAGAAAGTACTTCTATCATATGACTGCCTTTTTCTTCTCCGACCATATAAAGATACATGCGGATCGATTCCAGAGAATTATAGAGAAAATGGGGATTGATCTGAGTTTGCAGGGCATAGAGTTCCATCTCTTTCTGCTGCAGCTGATAGACATATTCTTTGTCAATATGATTTTTCAGTTCCTCTCCCATGCGGATCAGTTCCCGGTGGATCACGCCGATCTCATCCTCCGGTCCTGTCACTGCCGGAAAATCTGTGAAATTTCCGCCTCTCACCTGGTCGATCACATCCAGAACTTTTTTCACCCGCCTGGAGAAGAGCCGGGTACTCAGAAAATTCATGATAAAAGCAACCGCCATTACAAGGGCCAGCACTCCAAAAATATTGAACTGAAGCACACGGACATCTTCCCGAATCAGACTGACCGGCAGTTTATTTACCACATAATAACCGCTCTGGCTGTAGATAGAATTAAAAAAATACCCCTGCTCATTGTATACACAGGAAGTCCGACCCTCCAATTCTGAAAAAGGGATTCCAGCATCCTCATATTCTTCTGAGGAATCGAAAAGAACCCTTCCTTCTTCATCCAGAACATAAATTTCACCTTTCCGGTACTGGTCGAACTTCTGGTAAACGTGGGGAAGATTTCTCGCTGAAAAACAAAGCCCCAGTACACCGATCTGGCTGGTAAAATTGTCCGGATCGTTGATGACGCTGAAAAGGAAGAAAGGAAAAGCATTACTCTTATTATTGCTCTTCCGGTCCGGCACCATATAAATCCTGGTCTTATCCATGGATTTCATGGTTTCCACAGACTCCCTCAGAAAAGCGCTGTTTCCGATCTCATCCATATTTCCAAAACGCAGGATGATATCCGCTTCATTTCCAAGAAAAAGAATTCCATAAACTTCCCGGTCCACTGCATAAATATTCTGCATAATATTTTCCCGATCATTCTGGAAATCTTCCATGTAATATTCTTCCGTATTCTGTTTTTTAATCCGGTCAGTCAGCGTGACCCAGGCCGTTTTGTTCTGAATCAGCCGCTGCTGGATTTTTCTTGTATTCTGGATTTTTTCTGAAAGGAAGGAGTCAACAGTGCTCAAGATTTGATCGCTCATCGTGAGAGCTTCCTCTCTCTTGATCCGCATCAGATTATCCGACAGGGTGATAAAAAGCACCACGCCGGAGAAAAGCGTGATCAGAAGATAAAGAATCAGGATCTTTCCGAAGAAATGATTTTTGATATAACGTCTGTAAAACATAGCTGCCTCCCCCTAAAAGCCTTTGGTGATAGCATAGCAGTTTTTTGACGTTGTGGCAATGAGGAGTTATATTCCGGGTGCACCAAAAAAGCGTATGACCAGTTCTTATTGACTGAGCATACGCTTTCTTTTTTACGGTGCTTTTCGCACATAAATCGGTGGAGTTTTTCTGTCAGCTGTCTTCAGCAGCATTCTGAAGAGCCGATTCAACACGGTCCACACATTCCTGTGCCCCGTCATAATCTTGGTCTGCAGCCAGCTGATACCACTTCAGTGCTTCTTCCAGATTGATTTCTGCACCATAGCTGCCATTTTCATAGATTTCACCCAAGCGCTGCATGGCAAGACCAGTCCCCCCATTCGCAGACTGCTTATAAAGCTCGATTGCCTTATTATAGTCCGGCTCTCCAAGCTGCCCGTTTGCATACATATCTCCCAGAATAAAAGCCGCGGCTACTACTCCTTGCAAAGCAGCTTTTTCAAGCCAGGCTGCTGCCTCGGTATCGTCTTCTTTTGTTTCATTATAAGCCATGAGCCGCCCCAGATTATAAGAGGAGACAATTCCAAAGGCCCCAGCAACATCGCCGTCACTCTCGGCTACCAGCTTAAAATATCGGATGGCCTCTTCCTCATTTTTCTCATATCCATTATTTCCCTGGGTATAATCTGCCGCCCGATCATACGCCGCCTGAAGCACACGTTTCACATTTTCCGTATCTCCAGCCTCCCGATACGCTGCCAGCGCCTTCTCGTAATTTCCTTCTTCGTAATACTGCTCCGCGCTTTTCGTCGAATGGAAACCGACCTTTGCCGCGTAGGCTCCTCCTGCGATTACCACAGCTCCCAATAAAAAAATGGGCCATTTTCGTCTCCGTTTCGATGGAGACGCAGCGGTTGGAACCGGTTCTTCCGAACAGTATTCCAGAAGCTCTCTCATCGTTCCAATTCTGTCTTTTTTCAAAATGGCAAGCCCTTTTCTCATGCCTTCCTTCGTTTTTTCCGGAATCTCCAGGCTATTTATTACATTTTGAACCGTTTTTTCTTTTTCAGAATCCAGACGATCCATCGGTGTCGGCAGGTCTTTTCCTGACAGTAGGTAGTACATCGTCGCTGTCATCGCATACACATCGGTCCATGGGCCGATTTCGCCATTCGTTTGATACTGCTCCAGCGCCCGGAAGCCGTTCCTTAATACCATTGTAGATTGCGGCGCATTTTTTGCCTGTGCTTTTCCGAGGTCCTCTTTCTGCGTTTCCTTCAAAGGAGAAAGGTAACGACGGATTTTTCCGCTGTCTTCTTTTTAAGTTTCTTTCGTCTCATACAGGTCTTTTGCCACGCCAAGATCCAGCAGATGCACTTCTCCATCCGCATTAACCATGATGTTATCCGGGCAGATAGCCCCATGAATGATTCCTTTTTCATGAATCTTCGACAAATCTTTCATCACAGGGCATAAATACCTGCAGAGCTTCTCATAGGTCAGCTTTCCGCTCTTCATAACCATTTCCTTTAATGTCATGCCATCGACATGATTCATAACCCGATATACAGTTTCGTTTCCCATTTTTTCTCCTCCCTCTCACAATTTACGAGTTTTTCCGAATCAACTCCGGACAACTATCCAGAACCTTCATAATATTGCTTCTATTCACCCGATATTTTACTGCTGTAAGATTCTCAGGAGCAACCGTATTAATCTGCTTTTTCTCTGCAAATTTTGCCGCCTCTTTTCTCTTCTGCATAGCGGCTACTCTTTTTCCTATGTATACCTGCTCTACATCCTTACAGAACCAGACAAATTCATAGCCTTTATCCTTACAGAATTTTTCAGCATCTTCAAGAAATTTCCGATCTTCCTGTTTGCTGTCATAGTCATCGCAGTCAAAGCAGCAGATTACTTTTGACTGATTTGCTTTTGATGTGGCCCGATACTGAGAAATCAAAGAATCTATCTCTTTTTGCTTCTTTTTACTGCTGTAGTTTCCTTTTCCGTCCAGATATACTACGCTGAGTTTAAGCTGTGTACGCTCATATGCATAAAAATGTTCCACCGTATCTTTAATGTAGATCCAGTCAGAATTACATTTTTTATTGGTTTCGACGGTAAAGATCAGCTGAACTCCCATTATTCATCCTCCTCACCTGAACCAAATACGCTGATAAAGTCAATAGAATCCACGTTAAACGGCGAACCTTCAATCATGCCATTTCGGTAGAGTCTCGAAGGTGAATAATTACCGCTCTTTGTCCACGGATAAATTTTATGATCCTCCGACAAAAAATCGATGGATTTCTTTCGCTGTTTTAAGACATCCATGGGGCCTACATTGTGAGTCGTAAAACACAGCTGTCCTTTTCCATATTCCATCAGATATTCCAGTAAGGCACAGAGATAAACGTCATGAAGGTTCGAGTCGAACTCATCAATAAACACGATCCCACCGCGAACCATTTCGTTTAAATAGGCAAACAGGCGGACTAATTTCTTAATACCTGTACTTTCATATTCTGCATGAATCTTATAAGAATCATAGACCATAACCAGATCACAGACAAAAAAGTCCTGATTTTCTTTTCTGTCGATTTCTATAGCCTGTAAATCCGATTTGAAAATATGGAGAAACTCATATAAGCGATGGATCGTTTTTTCAAATTGCGCGTATTTTTCTTTTAAAACAAGGTTCCTCGTAACGGATATTACACTAAGGATATCGTTATCCATTCTCAAATAACTTTTAAGTACGGAAACATATTTGTTTTCATAACTTTCCATTGAATTTATCGCTGCAAATTCTCTGTGATCATCAGACTGATCCAGATAAATATGCAACTTGTGTCCCAAAATATAAAGGTTACTGATGGTATTAACAAAAACAATCTGGTTTTCCTGAATTTTCTTCCTGTTTTCATATAAAAACTTTCCACAAAGTAACGCACACATGGAAGTCGTCGACAATAAATTCATCGTTCTATTTATGACAGCAGTAGAAAAGGAATCCTCTTTTTTCTCTCCATAAAGAAAGTCCACTTTACCGGCAATTACCTTAAAAATCATTCCCAGCTCATCACTTTTCGATGTGGCTTTCCGAACAGCCAACGATTCCTGTGAAATTACATATTTTCCAGATACATCCTTTGCTAAAGTCACACAATATCGAAAACAAAACAAATCTTTTTTCAAGTCAACCAGATAATCAGCTTCCATAAACAGTTCTTTTGTTTTCTTATTTATAATTCCATCCAGATTTTTCTGAGTGATCGGATTATTTAAGTAGTCCGGATCAATCAAAAGATTTTTGAGAATCGCAACGGAGGTAATAATTCCTGACTTACCGGAACCATTCATACCATAAATTCCTTTGATGTTATATTCCTGCGTATCCATATCTCTGGAAATTGTCTTTTTATAAAAGGATAGCGAAACCAACTGATCTAAGGTCTTTATTCCCCTGACCGAATAATTAAGTAAATAAATATCATTCATGATGTTTTCCCCCATTCTTAATTCCACTATATCATATAGTTTCAGTAAAATAAATACAAAATGTATTTTTTATTGTATCTAAATTTACTATTTTCATTCCAATAAAAAAACAGAAACCTCTTTTTTGAGATTCCTGCTTTTTGCTCTTATTATTTATTTACGCCACCCCAATCATCCTTCTGGCCTCGGTCAGGCGGCGGTCAAATTCTTCGTAGAAATCGCCGCTCCAGGGCTGGAGGAAGAAGTTCTGGAGGATGTAGAGGTTGATCTTTTTGGCGGTGGCTTCGTTGGAGAGATCGCCGAGGATGTGTTCCACGGACTCCAGGAAGTAGTGCCAGTCGTTGACAAATTTCTCGTAACGAGAAAGTTCCGGGGTGTCGAGCCATTTTTTCAGTTTCACTTTGGTTTTTGGCTCTTTCTGGCACTCGCCGGCCTGGAGAAAATACCGGAAGCTGCCACCTTCGTAGTAGCGTCCCATGGGGAAGAGGCGACAGACGCCGGGACGGATGCTGTGAATGCTGCAGCGGCCTTCCTTATTTAAAAAGGTGCAGACTTCTTCGGCGCCTGCCTCCAGAAGGTTGGGGAGAATCACGCCATCCACCACGTTGAGCTCCAGATGGCTGCCGATGAGCTGCTGGAAATCCATATGGAGGCCTTCTGTCAACCGGTATATGTCCAGCGGGTCCAGAATGATCGTTTTTCCCATGCCCCTGCAGCAGTCGGAGCAGCCGCTGCACTCGCCGCAGCCAATTTTTACCATATCTCCGGGGCCGTAAAAGCGGCCATCCCAGATTTCTTCAATACTTACCTGTCGTTTCATAATATATTTTTTCCTTTCTTTGAATCAGAGGTAACTAAACGGCAGCAAACCGTTACAAGAAGAGAAATATTTGCCCTCCGCTTTTTCTGCTTCTGTTGACATTCCCGGCTGTCTGCGCTTATACTTGAAACAGAGCGGATCCACAAGGCTCATGCCTCCTTTGAGGCCTCCGGGCAGAAGTTGTCCAGTAAAAGCTGCTGCTCCCAACACTTACCTATGAAGGAGTTATTTTATGTCATATAAAGAAACCATTGAATCTTTTATCTATGATTATCCGATCCTGGAGTTTCATTATCTGGACCGGAAGGACCTGATTTTTTCGGAAAAGGTCCGCTTTCTGTGTGAACACGAATGTGAGCATTACGGCCATTCCTGGGCCTGTCCGCCAGCCATTGGTTCCATTGAAAGCTGTATCAAAAAATGCGAAAAATTTTCCAGGGCTTTTCTTTTTGCCACCATTGCCCAGGTGGAGGACAGCCTGAATTTTGAGGCCTGTCTCAAGGCCCGGAAGGAGCATGAGGACCTGACTCTGGAGCTTCGCGACCGTTTCCGCCAGGAATTCGGCGAAGTTCTGGCTCTCTCTACCGGCTGCATGCAGTGTGAAACCTGTGCCTATCCGAACGCTCCCTGCCGTCATCCGGACAAGCGGGTGGCCACCGTGGAAAGCCACGGAATCCTGCTTATGCAGACCGTAGAAGCCATGAACATCTGCTTCAATTATGGAAATGACACGGTCACTTATTTCACTCTGCTGCTCTTTAACGCCTGACAAAGCAAACAGCCCTTCCGCATTATCGGGGGCTGTTTTTCATTGCTGTCATACTCTCATGTTCTTTTTTCAGTTCTTCGTAAAGCATTCTGGAGGACCACTGGATGTTGTAGGGAGTCACCACCGCTTTTAAGGGAATCCGAAGCTTTCGCTCCTTTAGGACTGCCAGAAGTGCATCCATGGCCTCACTGTCCAATCCGCAGAAAATCAGCATTTCGCTGCCTATTTTTTCTCCTGTGTCTTTGGCGTTGGTCTTTTTAAAGCCTGTGATCCCGGCCACATAGCCAAGAGGTTCGCCATAATTGGAGCTGCTCACCATTTTCACCTGATGGCCCAGGGCCGCCGCCAGGCTTTTCAGCTCCCGTTCCGTTCCTTTTTCCAGTTCATATGCCAGTAACATTCCCATTGCACTCCCGCCTTCCTATTCTGTCTCTGCCTCTTCCCAGGCCTCTCCGGAACCGGCAGGAGCTGTCTCCTGGGTTTCATCCGTTTCTGAGGCTTTCACCGTCACCTCCACCACGCAGTTGGTGGCTTCGCCGTCGTACAGCACCGGAACCGTATAGACGCCCGGCGTGTTGACGTCCAGCGCCGAGGTATCGTAGGTCACTTTTTCGTAGTCAAAATGATTGTTTGGGAAGAAAACCTCTGTCCGGAACTCCGGCATCTGCCCCTCGTATACCTCCCGGTACAGAGTGATGGAGTTGTTCTTTTTCAGAAGGGGATTCTCGTCCCTGTGCCACACTTGAAAGGCCAGCACCAGAAGGATCAGAAGAGCCATCGCGCTGAAACAGGTGGGTTTCAGCTTTAAAATTTTTCGGATTCCTGCTGTCTGCTTTTTCTTTTGCTGCTTTTTCATGGATCGTCTCCTCTGCCTTTTCTGTCATTTTTCCCTCACACTTTACTTTAATTTTCCCACGTTGCCCCCTTACTGTCAACCAAAAAAACCGCTTCTCCCGGATTTTTCCAGGATAGCGGTTTGATTTTACAGCATAAAACTTAAAGCTCCCAGAACGCCGTTACTGATCAGCGCCATGATCACGCCTGCCAGGAGAACGCCGCACATAACAGCCACGACGCTGGACTTGAAATCCATATCCAGAAGGCTGGCTGCCAGGGTACCTGTCCAAGCTCCGGTTCCGGGAAGGGGGATTCCCACGAAAAGGAGCAGGGCAACGAAGAGGCCTCTGCCCGCTTTTGCCTGGAGTTTTTTGCCACCTTTTTCGCCTTTTTCCAGGCAGAAGGTGAAAAATTTTCCGATGACGGGTTTATCGGAGCCCCATATCAGCACTTTCCGTGCGAAGAAATAGATGAAGGGCACCGGAAGCATATTTCCGATAATGCAGATGATGTAGGACGGGATCAGGGGCAGTCCCATTCCCACAGCCACGGGAATGGCTCCTCTCAGTTCAATGATGGGCACCATGGAAATCAGAAATACCCATAAATATTTTCCAATCAAAATGTTTCCTCCTTGTTTTCTATGCTGTTACTATTGTATACGAAATGTGATTCTTGTACAACCATTTTCTATCGTCTGATTTATCTCAGAAACAGAAGGATGATGACAAGAAGGACGGCAACGGCAATGAGGATTTTTCCGGAAAGATTTCTGGATTTTTCCGTAGTTTCTTTTCCAGAGCACCAGGCATTGATGGCGGCCCTGGCCTGTGCTTCCTTCTCTTCCTCCACCTGGATCTCTCTTCCGTAAGCGCCGTTTCCACCGTAAATATCATGATAAACATGCTCTCCCAGGCTTTTCTCCTCCGCCTCGATCCCGTTGGCCTGAAGCACCGCCTGAATGCGGGCAGCCTCGTCGGCGTCTTTGGCGTAATAAACGGTTATTTTTTTATTCATTGGTTCCTCCGATCTACACCCCAATCTTCGGGCAGATGTCTTTCAGGCAGCAGCGGTCGCAGTAGGGTTTGGTACGGGCGGTACAGACTTCGCGGCCGTGCATGACCAGGCGGTGGCAGAAATCGCTGCCTTCCTCCGGAGGAATGATTTTCCAAAGGGCCATCTCGACTTTTTTCGGCTCTTTGATGCCGTCCACAAGGCCCATGCGGTTGGTCAGGCGGATGCAGTGGGTGTCTGTAACAATGGCAGGCTTGCCGAAAACGTCACCCATGATAAGGTTGGCACTTTTTCTTCCCACACCCGGCAATTTTAAGAGAGCATTAAAATCATCGGGTACTTTTCCGCCGTACTCATCCCGCAGCATACGCATACAGGCGCTGATGTCCCGGGCTTTGCTTTTTCCCAGACCGCAGGGTCTTACGATGGCTTCGATCTCCTCGGGCCCGGCCTCTGCCAGGGCATCGACCGTCGGGTATTTCGCATAGAGATCCTGCACGACCACATTGACTCTGGCATCGGTGCACTGGGCTGCCAGCCGTACACTTACCAGAAGCTTCCAGGCTTCATTATAATCCAGGGTGCAGCCTGCATCCGGATACTCCTTTTTCAAGCGCCGGATAATCTCCAGCGCCAGCTCTTCCTTTGTCATTGATATTCTCCTATTTTTCTCTGAAGCCAGAACACCGTCTGCTTCCAGAATTGTTCTTTTCTGATTCTATCACACCCTGCCTCTTCTCTCAACCTTCCTTTTTCATTTGTGTAAAAAGAATCCTGCCTGAAAGTTTTTTGTATAACAGGCAGCTCCATTGTAATTTCCCGTTATATAAAAAATACCCCGGCAAGGCATGCTTACCAGGATATTTTCTCACATTTTCTTATTCGTAATCTTCGATGCGCCACTCGTCCAGCCAGTCGATGTAAACTTTGTCGCCGTCGAAGCGGAGGGGCAGCCATACATAGTCGGCAATGGAGGTATTGTGCATGTCAGGCATATTCAGGCGGTCGTCGGTCTGCTCTTCTTCTCTCCAGTCACCGCTGAAAATGCGCTCAAAGGTTTTCGCGTACTCTTCGTATTTCAGGTCCATGAGCTTCGGGAGCCAGCGGTCGGCACAGGCAATGTAGAGATCCTTTTTACCAGGCACCTTAAATACGGAAGAGATCTGAGAATGGAAGGAAGTATGGCTCGGATCGTCCACATGGGGATCGCCCTGAACCGTGTAAGGGCCATGCCAGGTATCTGCGATGGCTGCCTCAGAGGGGTTCGGAAGATAGCCGGTGGTTCCGGAGGTCAGGAGGTAATGTTTGCCTTTTCTCTTAAAATGAGCGGTAGCTTCCCGTACGAAGGGCGGCTGGGTGTGGGGGAAATGCGTGCTGTAATAGCCCGTCACATCGGTGTAATCCGGTGTCAGATCCGCGCAGATCGTCTCACTGTGAACCCGCTCGAAGTAATAGTAGGCCTTTCCGTCCTCGGCTACCGCCAGGTCAAAATCGCCGGCGCTCATATTCAGAGGCTTTAAGCCTTCCCTCACTTTCGTGTAGGGGCCAAGGATGTTGTCTGCGGTGAGAACTGTCTCGGTCTGGGTATTGTCCTTATTCATGATCTTCAGCCAGGCCACATATTTCTTCGTCGAAGCATTGTAGATGATGTGGGGACGGTCCATGCAGGCTTCCGGATTCAGGGAAGAATCGGGATCGTCGGGTTCCGGCGGGATGATGAGGCCTTTGTCCTCCCAGTTATAGAGGTCCGTGGATGCATAGCAGCGGACGCCCCAGTGCCAGATCTTGTTTTCGCCGGTGGTTTTCTCTTTATTCTCTCCATACCAGTAGTAAACGCCGTCTACATAGATGATGGAGCCGCCGTGGGCCTGGATTCGGTTGCCGTTTGTGTCCAGCCAGACCTGGCCCGGACGGATACTATTATATTTCATAAGTTATTTTCCTCCTTATATAAATCACTCTTTTACGCCGCCCAGCGTAATACCTTTGACAAAGTATTTCTGGAAAAACGGATAAATCAGAAGAATGGGCAGGATGCCTACGGTTGCGATCGCCATACGGACGGTGGTGCTGGGCATCTGAATGTTCATGTTTCCGGTTGCGGAAGCACTCTGCCGCAGGGCGTTGATGTTTTCGTTGATGTTGTTCAGAACGATCTGAATCGTATAATACTGGCCGCCGCCGCGCTCTGTCAGATAGTACATACCGTTCTGCCAGTCATTCCAGTAGCCCAGAGCTGTCATCAGGCCGATAGTGGCGATGATGGGCAGGCTTAAGGGCATCACAATCCGGAAGAAAATGCCGAACTCACTGGCTCCGTCCAGTCTGGCTGCCTCGATGAGGCTCGCCGGAATGCTGTTGGTGAAATAGTTGCGGACCAGAATGACGTTGAAGGCGTTCATCAGAAGGTTCGGAACGATCAGCGCCCAGATCGTGTTGCGGACGTGGAAATAGTTCACATAGCTGTAGTAGGTGGCTACCAGGCCGCCGTTAAAAAGCATGGTAAAAACCATCATAAAGCTCAAAAGCTTCATGCCCGGCACTTCCTGCTGGCAGATGGCATAGGCGAAAAGAGTCGTCACCATGATGCTGGCTGCCGTACCGATAATTGTCACGACAATCGTCATAAGGTAAGCCCGACCGACGGTCGCCCACTGAACCGCAATGTAACGGTAAGCATCCAGACTCCAGGAGCCCGGGAAAAAGCTGAAGCCGTTGGCTGTGGCCCAGGTGTTATCCGTAAGAGAGGCTACGATCAGCAGGATGAAAGGAAGCAGGGCCAGAAGAGCCAGAATCCCACAGACAAGGTTTGCCAGGATCTGGGTATTTCGATATTCTTTTGATTTCATCATTTTCCCCACCTCCTAGAACAATGCGCTGTTGGATTCATAGCGCTTCACCAGTTTGTTTGCTGCAATGATCAGTACAAAGCCAACCACAGACTGGAAGACGCTGGCCGCACTGGACATGCTGTAATCGTTGTTTTTCATCAGAGCCTGATATACATAGACATCCAGGGTTCTCGTCACGGAGTAAAGGGCTCCGCTGTTTCTCGGCATCTGATAGAACAGACCGAAATCAGAACGGAAGATCTGGCCCACGCTCAGGATAAACAGCGTGATGAGGGTCGGTTTCAGAAGGGGCAGGGTGATGTATTTGATCTGCTGCCACTTGCTGGCTCCGTCAATCTTCGCCGCCTCAAAGTAATCCATGCTGATGCCGACAACGCTGGAAAGGTAGATGATCATGCTGTAACCCACGCTCTTCCAGACAGAGACGAAAATCAGAATAAAAGGCCAGTATTTTTTCTCCTGATACCAGTTGACTGCCTCAAGTCCCAGCGGTTCCAGAATGCTCTTGTTGAACATACCTGTCTCTGCTGAGAGAAAGGTATAGGCAAGATAGCTTACGATAACCCAGCTCATCAGATAGGGAAGCAGGATCAGGCTCTGGTAAGCCTTCTTTGCCACACGGCTCTGAATCTCATTGATCAGGATGGCAATGGTAATAGCAAGGGCATTTCCCACAATGAAAAAGGCCACATTGTAAAGAATCGTGTTCCGGGTGATGATCCAGGCATCCGCGGATGCAAAAAGGAATTTGAAGTTTTTAAAGCCTACCCAGGGACTTCCCCAGATTCCCTCGCGGAAATTCAGCTTTTTGAAAGCGATGGAAATTCCGAACATAGGAATGTAGTTGTTGATCAGCATATACAGAAATCCCGGTAGTGCCATCAGATAAAAAGGCCAGATCCGTTTCCAGGAAATTTTCTTTTTTGCCCGTTTCTTACTCATTGTGTTCCTCCTGTTTCTGATAGAGCCGGAGAAAAAATCTCCGGCTCCGAAAGTTTCTGTCTTTTCCTGCTTTACTCAGCTGCCTGACTTGCTGCCCAGTCATCCAGCTGTTTCTGGTTTTCTTCGATGACGGTATCGATACCTGCTGCTTTCAGAGCGCTCTGGAAGTCTGGCAGGTTGGTAGCCGGATCAACGGTACCGCAGTTCACGCTCGGGATGTACTGCTGGATGACTGCGGATACTGCGGAATACTCAGCAGATACGTTGTCGTTGATGAAGCAGTAGCCCAGTGCCGGGGATTTTCTGGAATCCGGAATGCTGTCACTGAACTCTCTGATGGTCTGGTTCATATCAATCGGGGTCGGGTCCATTACCGGCCATGCTAGTCTGTCACCGTATACGCCGAAGAGCTGGTAATACGGAAGCGTCTGGGGGTTGTCAGACAGATATTTGATCTTGGTTCCTGCATCTGTTTTCTCGATTACTTCGTAGTCCTGACCCTCAATACCATACTGAAGGAGCCATGCAGCCTCGTCATGAGCGTAGATATAGTTCAGAGCTTCCACAGCTTTTGCCGGGTTTGCAGAGGTGATGGGCACGCTCCAGAGGATGTTCTGGAAACGGTCGCCTGCAGTGTAACCATCCAGAACCGGGATAACTGTAAGATCTGTACCTACATTCGCCTCTGTTGACTCTTCACTTCCCGGTGTACTCCAGGTAAAATATCCCAGGTAATTTCCGCTCTGAAGCAGGACGTTTCTGTCTTCCGTGCTGGTAGCTGCATCTTTGGAGATAAATCCTGCCTGCGCCCAATCATACATCTGCTGTGCATATGCTGCATACTCATCTGTTTCATACATATTGGAAATCGTCATGTTGGTGAAATCTTTATCCAGCATCAGAACACCGGAAGCAGTGGTTGACCCCAGTTTGTCATACTCAAACATATTTCTGCTTAAAGGCTCTTCATTGGTTGCCTCTGGAAGCAGGCAGAAAAAGTTTTCTCCTTCTCCATCTTTTACCTTCTGGAAAATTTCTGTAAATTCATCCATGGTATAGAGTTTGTTCTCATCGATCGTAATTCCATATTTCTCCAGAAGATCCGTTCTTGCAAGATAGCCATAAGATTCACCCTGAACGTAAGCATTGGGCAGTCCGTAAAGTGTTCCTCCGTAATAGCCGCCACTTAATGCAGAACCACATTTCTCTTTAATATCTTTTCCTTCGTTATCAATATAGTCATCCAGAGGCTCAATCAGGCCGCTACTCACCAGATTACCGACACCGGTTCCTACAGAGAGGCAAAGGTCGAGCTGCTCTCCGCTGGATACGGTCAGAACCGTCTCATTTGCCAATTCGGAGAAAGTTACCGGTTCCAGAGTGATATGTACGCCGATATCCGGCTCGGTCATAGCATTCAGAGCATCTTCAACTGCCTGAAAACCAGAACCGGTACTTCCAAGAGAGGGCCACTGCCATACGATCTCAGTGATCTCGCCGTCTTCTGCTGCGCTTACCGGAAGAACGCCGCCCATACCTGAAACTGCTGTTACTGCGCTCAAAAGAATTGCTGCGTATTTCTTTTTCATTACTGTTACCTCCTGTTTTGTTTGGTACACGTTTTTTGGATGTTTTTATTTTATCTGCTTTTCTGTTATTTTTCCATCACGAAACATAACCTGAACTTTACGATTCCGAACATTTCCATAAAAAAATCCCGGAACCTTTCTGCTCCGGGACCTCATTTTTCAGCTTTGCTTCTTTGTTTTCAGGAAATCTTCCTGATATTTCGCAGGGGACATCCCATAGTATTTTTTGAACATGTTGTAAAAATTCGTGTAATGGGAGTATCCCACCTTTTCCGCCGTCTCGTTGGCGTTGTACTGGCCGGTCTCCAGAATGGCTCCCGCCAGCTTCATCCGCTCATTGATGAGAAACTGTCCCACCGACACGCCTTTTTCCTTTTTAAAGAGGCGGTTTAAGTAGGCCGGGTGAAAATGGAACTCTTCCGCGATGCGCTCCACATTGAGCTCGCTGTTTTTCAGCTCCTTTAAAATATATCGGCAAACCTCCTCGGGCTGAACCCTTCTCTGAGGGCTCTCTGAAGCTTCCCCTTCATGAATTTTTTCCTGAAAAAGCTGCCTTCCGTATTCCTCATAGCGGGCAGTATCTCTTTTTCCCCGGATTCGATCCACGACTTTGCGGATCTTTTCTCCGATATCCTCGTACCGCGCCGGGATCAGAATATAATCCTGACAGCCCAGGCTGATCGCCTCCTGAGCATAGGCAAACTTCGCATGGCAGGTGAGAAAAATGCACTCGATCTCTTTTTCCTGCTCCCGCACCCAGCGGAGAAGCCCCAGGCCGTTTTCTCCCGGCATCTCGATATCGCAGAGAAGGATATCCACCGGATGCTCCGCAATACATGCTCTGGCTGCCTCCGTATCGTAGGCGGTATAGACTTCGCTGATGCCGTAGGAGGCCCAGTCCATATCTTTTTTCATGGTCTCCGCTGTCAGCTGTTCATCATTCACTATCAAAAGGTTCATTTTCTTCCTCCAGATCATAGGGGAAGGTGACGGTCACGCAGACCCCCTCTCCCGGTTCTGAGCTGATCTCAATATCTGCTTTCTCTCCATAGGAATACCTCAGACGTTTCAGGGAATTGGCGTAACCGATATGGAGCCCGTCTTTCCTCGGCTCCCGCATGGACCGATCCAGTTCCTCCACCTGTTCTTCCGTCATTCCACCTCCGTCATCCATAATCATAAAACTGACCATTCCGTCCTCGTACTGGCCCACAATCGAGATGTGGGTCACTTTGCCCGGACTTATGGCATATTTTACAATATTTTCCACGAAATTGTGGAGGAGCAGCGGCGGCACCCGGACAAAAGCGATTTCCGGATCATATTCATAATCGGCCTCAATAGCTCCGGGATAACGAACCTTTGCCGTTCCGATATAAGCCTCGATCAGATGCTGTTCCTTCTCGAAAATTTCCAGATTCCGGCCGCTCCGGAAGAGATAGCGGAAATAGTCGGAAAGGTAAAGGATCACCTGCTGCACATCTTTTTCCTGTCCCCTCTGAGCCAGCGTGTAAATCAGATTGAATGTATTCAGGAGAAAATGGGGGCGGATCTGCAGCTGGAGATTGGAAAGCTCCATCTGTTTCCGGTCCAGCTCCTTCTCATAGACTTCAATCTTCAGATCCTGTATTCGATCTGCCATCTTATTGAAGGACTGGAAGGAATGTTCATACTCGATCGAGTTGGCCTTCTCTGTGATACGGCAATCCAGATCGCCGTTTCTGAGGCGTTTCTGGGCCTGATTCAGGACCCGTAAGGGATGGAGAAGGAGATGCTGGATCAGCGCATAGAGAATCGGAATCAGGAGAAAGGCCACAATACTGAAGGCATGCATGATTCCGTAGACTGCCTCAATTTTTCCAGTTACCTCATTCTGGGAAAGAACGGCATTGAGGAAAAAGCGGCCTCTCTTACAATAGGAAGAGACCACCAGCTCATCCTTTGCCGCCTCTTTTTTCTCCGCATCCGAAAAACTCAGCTCGATGGATTCGTAATCCAGGTCTTTCTTCAGATCATCCAGCAGCGTATCCAGGTAGATCCAGCCGCCGTAAGTGACCGTTCCGGAATCGATAAAAAGCCTTGCAGCCTCCCGGTCTTTGATCGTGGCTAAAGTCCAGCCGCCAGCGACCTCCCCCTCTTCCTGTTCCCGGATGTAAACCTCATCGTCTTTCCTAGAGTGAAAGGCACCGTCCCAGGTAATGACATCGTCCAGTTTCTTCAGATAAATAAACCAGGCATCTGTCACATTGGTGGTATCATAATAATTCTTCTGAGAATAATAAAATTTTACCTTTTCCCCTGCATATTTCTCATCTCCGGCCTGCTTGATTACCGTTAATCCATAAATATCATTATAGCGAAGATTGTAGAGAAGTTTTACCGTTGTTTCCATCTTATAATCCAGGTTGGTGAGATAAGTATTCATCGAGTTCTGCACAGACACCCGCGCCTGTTCAATCAGAGTGCTCATCGTCCGCTCGCTGAGCCAGATTGCCAGAAAATTAAAGGGCAGAATGAGTAGCAGCATCAGAAGAAGGACCTTCGTGGAGATGGACTGGATGAAATGAGAACAGAAGCCTTTCACCTTTGCCCAGATTTCCGGGGCTTTCTTCTCCTCCGTCATGGCTCAAAGCAGAGACACACCGGTGTCGGCACCTCAAAAATCCCGGTCAGAGTCAGTTTTCCGGTCTCCGGATCGACGGCATGGACGGCCACCGTGTCACTGTTCTGCCCTCCGGCCAGCAGCCATTTGCCGCTGGGGTCAATGGCAAAGTTCCGCGGAGTCTTCACCCCGGCAGGGACAATCTCCACCAGGGAGAGCAGACCGTCCTCCTGTACCTGATAAACGGCGATTGTATCCTCGCCCCGGCTGGAGACATAGAGGAATTTTTCATCCTTGGAAAGGTGGATATCCGCGGCGGTATTCTCCGAGGACCAGCCATTTTTCAGTGTGGAGAGAGTCTGAAGAAGCGTAAAGTTTCCATTTTCATAAGATAAAACCAGCACCTCGCAGCTGAGCTCGCAGGCTACATAGCAGCGGTCTCCCTTCCGATTAAAAAGGGTAAGCCTCGGCCCCGTCTCCTCTCCCGTAGGGAAGATGATTTTTTCTGCTTCTTTCAAGCGGCCCTGCTTCTTGTCCACAGGATAGAGCACGAGCTCATCCAGGCCAAGATCCGCCGTCACTGCAAATTTTTCATCCCGCGTGAGGGTGATCGAATGAACATGAGGGCCTTCCTGGCGAACAGGATTTTTGCCTTTTCCCGTATGCTGAATCACCTGAGCTTCTCCCACCGGCGCTCCGTCTTTGTCCAGGGGCCAGACTGCCAAACTTCCACCGGAATAGTTGGATACCAGTACCATTTTTCTCTCCCGGTCTGTCACCACATGGCAGGGATCTTCGCCACCGGTGGCTTTCTGAGAAAGTAATGTCAGTTCTCCATTTTTCTCCCGGCGATAGATATTGAGCGCACCGCCCTTTTTTCCTTCAAACGTCGTCAGCTCGTTGACGGCATAGAGAAGCTCTTTATCTGCGGAAAGGCTGACAAAAGAAGGATTGGCAGTTTCTGTCGGAGCTCCCTCCTCCATCAGAGTTCCTTTTTCTATATCAAAAAGGTATGTATGGATGCCTTTGCCTTTCCCTTCGAATACTTCACCTGTTCCAAAAATCAATGGACGGCTGTATGTTCCCACATAAAATCTTGCGATCTGGTTCATTTTCTACGCTCCTTATATCTGTCAGTGCTTGCTATCATCCTGTAAAGTACCTCAGTAAAGCGGACATTCGCAATCCGCTTCGCTACTTGCTCATGAACGCAGTCGCTTCGCGATCTGCGTTCAATCTGATATACCAGAACTGCCCTATCAGAAACCTTTGCCATACGTCAGGTTGATGCTTTTTTTACTTTTCAAAATCATATATCAACTTTTGTGATGATGCAAGTGCGAAAATAATCTTTTACATACAGTATCATCTTCTTTCCGGAGTAAATTCCATATTGTAGCTTCCTGCCCCAACAATTTTCGGTTCCTGGCCCGGAAGGCGGATCTCAGCCTCCGCATCAAAGGGAATCTCTGCGCAGAAGCTCACTTTGCCGTTTTCTTCATATTTCCATCCGGTCTTATAGACGCCTGCGGCTGTCTCCACCTCGCAGGAAACACTTCCAAGTCTCGGATCCGTATGGGGCTCGATCACTGCCTTCTTAAAGCCGGGTTCTGTCGCTGTCAGGCCGCAGACCTTCTTGTACATCCAGGCCTCAATGCTTCCGTAGCTGTAATGGTTCAGGCTGTTCATGCCCTCTGGATTCATGTGACCGTCCGGTTTCACGGAATTCCAGCGCTCCCAGACAGTAGTCGCTCCCATATTGACGCAGTAGAGCCAGCCCGGATACTCCTCATTCAGCAGAAGATCCATGGCGGTCTTGTCATGTCCGGTCTCGGTAAGGGCCGGGCAGAGCATGGGTGTTCCCACAAAGCCGGTGCTGAGATGGCCGTTGTTCTCCGCGATCCGTTTTGCCAGAAGGTTGCCCTCTGCCTGCCGGGTTTCCGTAGAAGGATTCAGGCCAAACATGATTGCCAGGGCTGAACCCGTCTGGGTACCGCAGTTGCAAAGACCATTTTCATCAAAATATTTTTCACGGACTGCCTGAAGAACCGCTTCAGCCAGCTTCGCATACTCGGTCTCTTCCGCTGTCTTTCCAAGGACGCCTGCTGCCAGAGAAACATGCTTCGCACACCAGTAATAGTAGGCGCTGGCGATGTAAAGATTGTCCGTCGCACCGAAGGGACCGGGCTCGGGATTGTCAAGAGCCAGCCAGTCCGCGAAGTGGAAACCGTCCTTAATGAGATGTGCTCCGCCTAAGGCCTCTTCTTTTTCCCGCATGCAGTTCACCCAGGCCTTCATGCCGGGATAGCACTCCTCCAGGAGCGTTTTGTCACCATAGTGAACGTAGACATTCCAAGGAAGCACCACGGCCACATCCGCCCAGGCACAGGAGCCATGGCCTTCGATAAATTCCCGTTTCAGTCTCGGCACTACATGAGGCACGGAACCGCCGATGATGCTCTGCTCCGCCCGCATATCCCAAAGGTATTTGCGGTAAAAGGCCGGCACATACATATTGTAGCAGGCTGTCTCCGAAAAAATCTGAGCATCTCCGGTCCAGCCCAGGCGCTCGTCTCTCTGGGGGCAGTCCGTGGGAACATCCAGGAAATTGTCCTTCTGACCCCAGAGGGCATTCTGAAACAGCTGGTTGACCTTTTTCACACCGGTTTCAATGCATCCGGTCTGGTCAAAATCGCTCCGCAGATGATGGGCGGCAAAGTTATCCACACTGCCCTCGGGTTTCTCGGTAGGTTTTCCACTCTTATCCACATATTCCACCTTCATATAGCGGAAACCATAGAAGGTAAAATGAGGTCTCACATGGCGCTTCTTCCCATCGGAAATGAAATGGTATTCCGCCACGGCTGACCGGTAGTTTTCCCGGTAAAAGCAGCCATCCTGCAGGATCTCGGCCGCACTTAAGATAATCTCCTCTCCCTCAGCCAGAGCGGAATCAAACTCTACCCAGCCGGTGAGGTTCTGGCCAAAGTCCAGAATCGTCTCGTTTTTCGGTGTTCGGATCACTTCAATGGGACAAAAGCCCTCTTTTTTCACTACCGGCAGACTGTAGCGGTCGTTGAGAAGCGGCTGCTCCTCCGCAATCTGCTGCTCCTTCGGAAGGTCTTTCACCGCCAGGGAACCACAGTCCTTCGGAATTTCTTCCCGTACGCCCTTCCAACCGGTTTCCAGCTCTGCCTCCAGCCGGGCATCGTAGGTCTCACCATCGTAAATACTGCTTTTTACGATGGGTGAGGGATGGCTTTCCCAGGTGGAATCCGTCGCTGCTGCCAGTTCTTTTCCATGATACAATTCGGCAATCAGATAAATTTTGTCACCGTAAATATTCCGGAAGCCTTCTCCGAAACCGAATCTTCCGCGAAACCAGCCGTCGCCGAGCCAGACTTCCAGGGTGTTTTCGCCCTCTTTCAGAAGACCGGTCACATCGTAGGTCTGGACCTGTAAATGGAAATCGTAGGAGTGATAGCCTGGCGCCAGATATTCGCTTCCGATTTTCTCCCCGTTGAGATAAGCCTCATAGACACCCAGACCACAGATATAAAGTCTGGAAGCCTCCGACGCTCCGTCCACGGTAAATTTTTTCCGAAGGATCGGCTGAATCGCCGGATCAAGCTCCGGTGTGATCCATTTTCCGGTCCATGGTTCTTCCATTTTTCCGGTCTCAAACCAGCTTTCTGCCTCGGCGGTCTCGCCATTGTCTGCCATCACCTCCACGCTCCAGGTGTAGCGGGTTTTCGGCTTTAAGGAAAGCTCTGCCGGATAATCCCGGTTGTCCGCCTTCTCATCATACCCGCTGTCAAAAATTATCTCTTTATTTTCAAAAACACGGATTCTTACCGCTTTCTGTTTTTTTGCTGTCCCCGGCTCTGTTACCACCCAGGAAAAACTCACGGGCTTCAGCTGAAAGCCCAGCGGTTCCTCCACATGATTCACTCTGAGGTCTGTCAGTTTCATCTCATGTCCTCCTTTTATTTCTGCTTCTTCTTCATCAGCATATAGTTTGGTAAGTTTATCTTACTACCTTCGAGAAATTCTTTCTATTACAAAACCCAACAAATATATCACGATTCCAAACCTGAAAAACCGCCAGGCCTGTATCATACAATACAGCTGCCTGGCGGTTGTAAAGCGGACATTCGCAATCCGCTTCGCTACTTGCTCATGAACGCAGTCGCTTCGCAATCTGTCAGTGGGAGCTTTCAACTCCCACTGACATAAGCATCCCCCATCACCCGCCGCTTAGCCGCTTACTGCTCCGCGCACTTGAAGCGGGGGAATGCTTATCTGCGTTCAAAAACTTACTTTATTCTATTTTACTGTTACACGGCATTTCTTTATAAGTTTTCCGGTTTTCACGGTGATCACTGCGCTTCCCTTTCCTTTGGCAGTCACTTTCCCTTTGGAGGTCACAACGGCCACTTTCCGGTTTGATGTGGTATATGTCAGTTTTGCAGTAACTCCTGCTGGCGCAAGAACCGGCTTCAGCGTAAAGCTCTTTCCTTTTTTCAAAGTTTTTGCCGCAGGGATTCCGGTTATTGCGGTCGGTACTGCTTTCTTTACTGTAACTGTTATGGTCACTGATTTTTTACCGGATTTTGCCGTTATTCTGGCTGTTCCGGGTGTTTTCGCCACAATCATTCCATCCCTAGTAACTGCTGCCACCTGCAGATTTGAAGAAGTAAAGGCAAGCTTTTCCTCCGATGTGATCGGTTTTACCGTCAGATCAAGCTTTTTCGTTTCACCGGTAACCAGTGAACATTTCTTTACAGAAGAAGTAATACCTGTGGTTTTTACGATCGTCTTCTGTACCTTGACTGTGATCTTTCCGGTCTTTCCACTGGCCAGTTTTACCGTGATCCTGGCAGTTCCTGTTTTTGTTCCTGCAGTGATGGTACAGGTTCCGTTTTTCTTTCCTTTTACGCTTACGATCTTTGTATTACTGGATTTCCAGGATTTCACGGAATCTCCCTTAGCCATGGCAGCTACTTTTACTTTTGTTGTCTTCTGCCTGGTCCGCAGAGAAATGGAGGAAGCATTCAGTTTCAGGACCTTAGTGAGGGCTTTTCCTGTAGTCCGTTCTTCGGTCTTTTTGCAGACACTGCAGGTTCTCTGCTGCTCTGCTGGTGCAAATACCGTAGCCTCAGAAGTTGTAGTCCATTTACTCCAGGTGTGGCCTGTTGCAGCAATTGTGGTCTGGGCTTTCAGCACTTTTCCGCAGGTGGAGCAGTGGCTTCCCTCCGTCTTTCCAACCGTCTCGCAGGTCGCTTTCACTCCTGCATCGCTCACAGACGTATGACCGGTCGCCGGGATTATCGTCTGGGCTTTCAGCACTTTTCCACAGGTCGCGCAGTGGCTTCCTTCGGTTTTTCCGGCTGTCTCACAGGCAGCTTTCACTCCGGCGTCGGTAACTGCGGTGTGGCCTTTTGCAGGGATCGTTTCCTGCGCTTTCAGCACTTTTCCGCAGGTCGCGCAGTGGCTTCCCTCTGTCTTTCCGGTCGCTTCACAGGTTGCGCCTACTCCGGCGTCAGTGACTGCGGTATGGTCTTTTGCAGGGATCGTTTCCTGCGCTTTCAGCACTTTTCCGCAGGTCGTGCAGTGGCTTCCTTCCGTCTTTCCGGCGGTCTCGCAGGTTGCTTCTACGGCTGCGTCTGCTACTTCGGCGTGACCCGCTGCAGGCAGGGTATCTTTCCAGGTGGAGCCGCACACATTGCACTCATAGGTTGTATAGCCATCTTCCGTACAGGTCGCATCCTTATGATCTATAACTTTTTCGTCGTGATTGCAGAGAATAAGTATATAGTTCTTATCTGCCAGATAATTTCCGTCCGCATCCCGATATTCCACTATGATCTCCATAGACTGAATGCTGCCTTTTCTCAGAGTGGTATCCTTATCCAGGCTCACGCTCAGAAGACCTGTCTCACTTATGGAAGTATGAACGCCCTCTGTATTGTTTAAAATCTCCCGGATCACAAAGGTTCCGTCTTCAGTTTCTTTTCCTTCCGGCCTGCTGATACTGTATACATAAGGAGTGAACTGCTCCTTCAGGCTCTCTCCGGGCGCCAGCACCTGCAAGTTCTCTTTTTCGGTCTTCAGCTGATAATACTTCCCTTTAACTGTGATATTCAGGCCATTGGAGGTAAGCTCCTGTTCTTCTGCATCCAGAACCTGTACGGTAACCCAGCTGTCTCCACGGCCAACCGTGTGAACCGTTCCATCCTCATCTACCCGAATGATATTTTCATCATAATCAGTATAAACGATATGATAATCGGATGCTTCCAGAGGCTCCTGCTGAATCTCTCCGTTTTCATCTGTGAACAGCCGTGCAAGCACCGGCTGAAGTTTCAGCGTTTCTCCCGGAAGAAGACAGGTGCCTTCGCCGGATTCCCGCTTCACTTCAATGTCGATGATGTTGATATAATCCTCCTGCACATAAGCCTCGCAGCTGATCGACGGAACTTCGTTTCCTTCTTCATCCACAAGCAGGAAGCGCATGGAGGTCTGACCTGTTTTTCCCAGAGGCAGGATATGGATCCCTTCTTCATTGTCCGTGATCTGAAGAAGTTCATTTCCCTCCTCGCAGTCTTCCTCGATTCCTGTTACCTCTACTTTTGTACGTTTTCCCTCCGGATACTCTCCACTTTCCTGATAAGTTTCCATCCAGATCTTGCCATTGGTATCTCTTGTAAAGAAGGGACCATTTTTCTGGCCGATGAACAGGCATACGCTCATATTCTCCATGCCGGTAAAATAGTAGCTCTCACCGCGCACTTCGATGCTGTACTCACAGCGGGCGATCTCCTGGCCATAAGCCATTACAACAGCTTCTGCCTGGAACCAGTTTCCCTGAGAACCATCTTTAGCCGTTATGGTAAGAGACGGACCATCCTTTGTGCAGCTTATAGATTCCGGATCGAGATCCTTGCGCTCGCCGTTTTCATCATAAACAAAGACCTTCCATTCAATGGAAATATCCTCATTCCATTCGATGACCGGATCAATCTTAGCTGTCAGGGTCAACGGTGCGCCGACATAGACTCTGGAATTTTCCGGTCCGCCGTAGCTGTAAGCAAGGTCCAGCTGATACTCAAATCCGTCAACCCAGTAATTCTGAAAGTCGCCGATCTGCTGCCAGTCATCTTCTTTGGAATCCTCACCCGCAAAATTCATCTCCGCAATGACATTTATGCTAGTTCCCCAGGTTCCTTTTCTTTTCAGAACCGGAAGGGTGTATTCATCGCCTTCATCTGTGCGAATCCAGGCATTATCATCGTATTTTGCCCAGAAGCGGAGCTCTTCTGCCGGTACTTCAAATGTGGTCTTTTCTCCCTTATCCGGATTATAAATTACCTGATAAACCTTAAACTCCACCTGAGAAAGATCCAGGGTCTCACCGATCAGCGGATTGGATTTCAGTTCCTGCGGCTCGATCACATAATATTCCTCGGAAACATCCACCCAGATGTTTGCCTGACCAATCTCCTGATCTCCGACAAGATAACGGACAGGAATGTTCGTTCCACCCATTTTTTTCTTTGCCTTCACATGGATCGTCTGACCGTCATCCGCCACGCTCACATCCAGAAGCTCCTCGTCAAAATCTGTCCATTCCGCATCGAGGGCCACCTCAACGGTATAATCTTTTACATCTTCATCCTTGTGTCTGCCCTCCTCCAGATCGTACCAGTTGTGATGAACGGAAGTCGTAATATCCTGCTCGTCCCCCGGCTGCATATGCCAGGTTGTGCCATAGTAGAAATCTATGTCGTAGTTTTCCCCTTCTACCATGACAGCAGCCTTCCATTCGCCGCTGATCTTATAGTTCTCGTCTTCTGTGTAGTTATAAGAGAGCGTCAGTTCCGCAGTTCCGGACTTGACACTTCCCTCCTCATTTACCGCATAAACGTGATAATTTCCTTCCTCATCCGGTATGAGAACTCCGCTTTCATCCACATCACAGCGAAGCACGCCATCGGGATCGTCCACGGAAACACCGGTGATCTGAACCGGTACACTTACTCCTTCGGGATGTCTGATATCCCGTACATAAACCCAGCATTCTCTGTCAATGTCATAGCTCCAGTCCGGCAGAAGTACGCGGTCGCCAGGAAGGGAATCCTGAAGATTGCATTCTGTCGCCGCCAGACCAATATCTGTCTCTGTGGAAGCGATCTCATTTTCCTGTACCATAATCTTCGCTTCTACATGAATCCAGCTGCCATCCTCCGGGAAATCAGCCGTAGGAACCAGTGTAATCTGATCGTTGTCCTGATCATCATAGTTAACGGCGGTAACGTCTCTTTCTTCACCGTCACAGTACTGGGTCACAATCCACTGTGTATCATATTTCGTAAGACCATTTAAGCCATCCTTATTCAGAGTCAGGGTCAGCGCTTCGCCTCTTTCGCCGTAAAACAGGGTGCAATTGTCTCTTTCGCCATAGCTGTACTCAAGATCCACCTCACAATGTACGGAATCAAATGTATAACTCCGATCAGCAGCATAGCTCCAACTTGGTTTTTCAGAATCCGGCTCTGCCAGATTGATTTCTGCCGTAATCCAGATACTGGTTTCACAGTCTTCCAGCCTTTTCAAAACAGGCAGACTATAATCCTCGGCAGAGTCCTCGGCAAAATCATCCTCGCGGCTCCACACATCTCCGTTATATCCTACCAGATAGCGGATGTTTTCTTCCGGCTCCGCTGTTTTCTCCACGTCTCTGGTCTCTTTATTGTAGTGCAAATGGTACACTTTAAACTCTTCTGCAAACGCGGGAAGGTCTAAAGTCTCTCCTTTCAGCGGATTTACTGCTTTTCCGTTTTCATCTGCCAGAAACTCAGGTTCCAGCTGATAGACATCTTTAGACACATTTACATAAATGGCTGTCTCTCCGATTTTCTGATCGCCTACTTTATAATAGACGGGAATATCTGTTCCGCCTTCATTTTCGTACGCTTTCACATGAATAGTCTTTTGATCTTCGGATACGGTAGCCGTCACCAGTTCCTGATCATAATCCGTTCCCACTTCTACCGTATAATCCGTGATCTCTTCCCTCTCGGTGTCTCCATCCGACCCATACCACTCACGATATACAGAAGTAAAGATATCCTGTCCACTGCCGCATATCATCTGGCCCTTTTGTGTGCTGTAGGCAGAGTCTACACAGTATTTTTCCGTATTCACAGTGAGTGAGAACTGCCATTCTCCATTAATATCCTGATACTCATCAGTAACCCCTGCAAAGGAAAGAAAAACATCTGCGCTTCCGTTTTTTGATTCCTCTTCGCTTTTTGCCCTAATACAATACTGACCATCTTCATCCGGCTGAACAACTCCATTTTCATTTCCATTATAGCTGAAGATCTCGTCCGGATCATTGATTCTTACGCCGGTAAGCTGTACGTTCACGCTCTCTTCCCACAAATGCTTCGGATCGCGTACCCAGACCTCAAACTCAAAATCTTTGCTGAGTTCAAAGCTTTCGCCTGGCAGAAGCACCTCATTTTCAAGCTGAAGTCTCGATGCATCCAGTTTCGTGGGAATCACATCGAGATGCGTTCCCGCAGCTGTGATCTCCTTCCCGTCTTTTAAAACCTTCGCCTCAACATCCAGTCCGTGACCTTCTTCATTAAAATCTTCCATCGGTGTAAGCGTTATGGAATCTTCGTCTTCGGAAACGGAAACATCAACGCAGGTGAGTTCCTTGGTCTCATCTTTGTCCTGTATCACCGCCCACTCGATTTTGTAATCTTTAAGACCAGTCAGCCCTTCCGTATTGAGTGTCAGTGTAAGTTCTTCGCTTCTGTCTCCATAAAACAGGAAGTGTGCATCTTCTCCGCCATAACTGTATTCAAAGTCT
>OLNW01001194.1_pt1 | contig 26683 bp, 20 predicted proteins | sample 1672121 | NCBI WGS metagenome assembly OLNW01 (sample SAMEA3136648, study PRJEB25190) | human gut metagenome
TCAGCTGACCCTCGCGAAAGTCTGCGTAAATGCTGGATCTCAAAGCTTGCCCTAAACGCCCACAAAGTGTCCCTCGCCCCTGCTGCCCGCTCCCTCTGCTGACGTTTTCTGGAACTAATACGGGCTGATATGGTTTTGTTGACTTATAAAGCTCTTTTCCCAGATGTCCCCCCTTTTGCAAACAAACAGCGGCAGGTTCCTGATGGAACGTTCGTGCAACACTTTGTGGGCGGTTAGGGGAAGCTTTGAAATCCAGCCCTTACGTAGACTTAGGCTCGAGCGCTCTCGCGAGAGTCTTAGTCGAAGTTAGGGATTAGTTCAAAGTTCCCCTGCTCACGTTGCACGAATGTTCCATCAGGAACCTGCCGCGTCACTTTTTGCATCTTATTTGCCTGAATGTTCCATCCTGGATCTGACACATCCTTTTTTTTGCAATCTCACTTACACATTACAAAACTGACTCTGATACAACTGCGCATAGAACCCTTTCTTCTCCAGCAGTTCCTCATGTTTACCAGTCTCCAGGATATGTCCGTCTTTCATAACCAGGATCACATCCGATTCCTTAATAGTTGACAACCGGTGTGCCACCACGAAACTTGTCCGTCCTTCCATCAGCTTCTGGAAAGCTTTCTGGATACGGATCTCAGTCATGGTATCGATCGAGGATGTCGCCTCATCCAAAATCAGTACCGGCGGTTTTAACAGCATCAGTCTTGCAATACAAAGCAGCTGTTTCTGTCCCTGGGACAGGCTTCCGCCGTCCTCGCCCATTACCGTGTCATATCCATTCGGAAGACGCTTGATAAAACTGTGGGCGTGTGCCTGTTTGGCTGCTTCGATTACTTCTTCCCTTGTGGCATCCGGTTTGCCGTAAGAGATATTTTCCAGGATGGTACCCGCTTTTAACCAGGTCTCCTGAAGCACCATTCCGTAACTGGAACGGAGACTTTCCCAGGTCAGATCCTGAATCGGCACGCCGTCCAGTGTGATCTTACCTTTATTTACATCATAAAAACGCATCAGCAGATTGATCACCGTCGTTTTTCCGCATCCGGTAGGACCGACGATTGCCACACGCTGTCCCGGTTTTACTTCCAAGTTCATATGCTCGATCAGCGGAACCTCACTGGTGTAAGAGAAACTTACATCCTCGAATCCCACACGGCCTTCCACATGATCCAGTGTCTTCGCATCCGGTGCATTTTCCGGTACCGCTTCCTCATCCAGGAACTGGAAGATTCTTCCCGCACATGCCAGCGCGTTCTGAAGCTCTGTTACCACACCGGAGATCTCGTTGAACGGTTTGGTATACTGGTTCGCATAGTTCAGGAAACTGCTCAGCTGACCAACCGTGATTCTTCCCTGGATCGCGGAAAAGGCTCCGAAGATACCAACACCCGTATACACCAGTCCGTTGACAAAACGGGTGGACGGGTTGGTAATGGAAGAAAAGAACGTTGCTTTCAGACTGCATGACTGTAATCTCTGGTTAATGTCATCAAACCGTTCCTCTGCCTCTTTTTCATAGGCAAATGCTTTTACCACCTTCTGGTTTCCAACCATTTCCTCCACCAGAGAGGTCATCTCTGCTCTCGTTTCAGACTGTAACCGGAACATGGTGAAAGTACGTTTTGCGATAAAGTTTGCTACGAAGAACGATAACGGTGTGATCAGTACAACGACCAGTGTAATTCTTCCATCAATAGAGATCATAAATCCCAGAGTTCCGAGGATCGTCATCACGCCGGAAAACAGCTGGGTAAATCCCATCAGCAGACCGTCGGAGAACTGATCCACATCTGTGGAAATCCGGCTGATCGCATCACCCGGCTGGTGTGCATCCATATAGCGGAGCGGAAGAATTTCCATATGGGCAAATACGCTTCTGCGGAGATCATCCACGATCTTGTACGTCATTTTGTTGGTCAGAAGGCTCATCACCCACTGAGATACCGCGGAAATCGCAGTTATAACTGCCAGCTGGATCAGTACCAGTTTCAGATCTGGAAAACTTACCAGTCCTTTTTCCACCATACAGTCGACACCTTTACCAATCAGGATCGGGGAATACAGGGTAGCCGCTACTGTGACTGCCGCCAGCACCAGAATACTGACCACCAGATACGTATACGGGCGAATCAGTTCCAGAACACGGTTTATGGTCTTTTTATTTTTCATAACTGTGCTACCTCCTGACTGGAAAACTGTGACATACAGATTTCCTTATATACGTTACAATTCTTCAATAATTCCTCATGGGTTCCTTTTCCCACAAGTTTTCCATCATCCAGAACCAGGATCTGGTCTGCATTTTTTACGGTTGCCGCACGCTGGGATACCAGGAATACGGTTGCTTTTTTCGTATTTTCTTTGATGGATCTGCGCAGTGCCGCATCCGTTGCGAAGTCCAGTGCGGATGCACTGTCGTCAAGGATCAGGATATCCGGCTCGCCGACCAGTGCTCTCGCGATGGTCAGACGCTGTCTCTGTCCACCGGAGAAGTTTCGTCCGCCGGTTTCCACTTTTTCATCCAGACCTTTCTGTTTTTTCTTCACCACTTCTTCTGCCTGCGCGATCTGTAAGGCTTTCCACAGTTCACTCTCTTTCGCGTCTTTTTTCCGCCACTGCAGATTGCTCCGGATCGTTCCGAGGAACAGAACCGCTTTCTGTGGAACCACACCGATCTTTTCACGCAGATGCTGGAACGTGTAGGTTTTTACATCCTGACCGTCCACCGTCACCGAACCTTCGGTAGCGTCATAGAACCGCGGGATCAGGTTGACCAGCGTGGATTTTCCGGATCCGGTACCGCCGATGATACCAATCGTCTCTCCCGGCATCGCAGAAAAACTGATGTCCGTCAGGGAAGCCTCCTGTGCGCCGCCATAGGTAAAGGTCACATGATCAAAGGCAACCCGCGGTTTTCCGCTCTCTTTCGTTCCTTCTTTCGTTCCTTCTTTCGTTCCCTCTTCCATGGAACTGTTTACCTGGAAGACTTCATTGATACGGATCGCACATGCCAGCGCTCTTGTCACTGCCACGATCAGGTTTGCCAGGGCTACCAGCGCCAGCAGGATCTGGTTCATATAGTTGACCAGCGCTACGATCTCTCCCTGAGATACGCTGCCGATCTGTACCTGCCAGCCACCGAACCACAGGATACACAGGATCGCAATATTTACCATGACATAGGTGACCGGGTTCATCAGGGCGGAAATCTTACCTGCATACAGCTGGGTATCTTTCAGGCTGCCGCTGATCTCATTAAACTGCTCTGTCTCATCTTTTTCTCTGGAAAATGCACGTACCACTCTGGCTCCCACATAATTTTCTCTCGTATGAAGCACGATCTGATCCAGAATACTCTGTACTTTTTTATAGATCGGCACGGTAATCCGCATGATCAGGTAAATCGCCAGTCCGATCAACGGCACAGCGATCAAGAAAATGATCGTCAGTTTCGCGCTGATGGTAAATGCCATCATAACCGCACCGATGACGATGAACGGAGAACGCAGGAACAGACGAAGCATCATGTTGACACCGGTCTGCGCCTGGTTGATATCGCTGGTCATACGGGTGATCAGTGTCGGTGTTCCGATCTGATCCAGTTCATTGTAACTGAGACTGTTAATGTGTCCAAACAGCGCTTTTCTCAGTGCCGTTCCAAATCCCATCGCCGCTTTTGCAGCAAAATACTGCGCCGTCAGGGAACATACCAGTCCCAGCACGCCCAGTCCGATCATCAGTGCACACATCCTCCAGATGTACGACTTGTCCCCGTTCTGGATACCGACATCGATGATGTTTGCCATAACAATCGGAACCAGCAGTTCAAAACTGGCTTCCAGCATTTTAAACAGCGGTGCGATGACCGACTCTTTTTTATACGCTTTCAGATACTGAAGCATCTGTTTCATCTTCGTTTTCCCCCTGCTCTTCTTCGGTTTTCGGAGGAACCAGCATTCTCTGGAACGTATCGGTCAGCCAGCGCAGGCGTCCGATGATATCCTCACGGAACTCGCCCGGAAGCATCCTCCATTTCCAGTTTTCCCCCAGTGTCGACGGATGATTCATTCTTCCTTCACTGCCACAGCACAGAAGATCCCACATCGGAATCACTGCCAGATTGGCAACACTGGCTTCTGCCGCCCGGATAAAATCCCACGGGATATCTTCCCACGGACGGTCATAGTTATTCAGATATGCCTTTGAATACTCTCTCGCCCAGTCGTTCATGCCATAATACCAGGATTTTGTCGTATCGTTGTCGTGCGTTCCTGTATACACGACACAGTTTCTCTTATAATGATGTGGCAGATAGAAGTTCGTATTGCCGGAATCAAAGGCAAACTGCAGGACTTTCATTCCCGGATATCCTGTCTCATCCATCAGATCAAACACCTTATCGTCCAGTGTTCCCAGGTCTTCCGCGATCACATCCATCTCTCCCAGTGCTTTTTCCATCGCCCGGAACAGATCAATGCCCGGTCCTTCTACCCATTCCCCTTCCATTGTATTTTCTGCATCTGCCGGAATCGCATAATACTCTGCAAATCCACGGAAATGGTCGATGCGAACGGTATCATACAGGACAAAGCTTCTCTTCATACGCTGGATCCACCATTTGTATCCGGTCTTTTTCTGAGCTTTCCAGTCATACAGCGGATTCCCCCACATCTGGCCGGTTGCAGAGAAAGCATCCGGCGGGCAGCCTGCGATCGCACTCGGCACACCATCCTCGTCCATCTGGAACATCTTCGGATTTGCCCACGCATCCGCACTGTCGATTGCCACATAGATTGGAAGATCTCCGATGATCGTAATTCCCTTCTTATTGGCATACGCTTTCAGTTTGTTCCACTGACGGTCAAACTCATATTCCAGGAACTGGTAGTATTCCATCTCTTTTTCCAGTTCTTTTTTCTTATTCTGTACTTCCTTCGAACCGCTCTTTCTCAGTTCTTCCGGCCAGGTTGTCCACAGTGCTCCGTTCTGGCTGTCTTTGATTGCACGGAACAGACAGTATGGTTCCAGCCATTCCTGCTCTTTTTTGCAAAATGCATGGAATTTCTCATCCGCTGAAAAACGTTCGTAGGCTTTTCTTAAAATCTCATTTCTTGAAAAATAGATTCTCTCATAATCTACAAATCTCGGATCCCCGCCACACTGTAGCCGTTCACATTCTTCTTTATAAAGAAGACCTTCTTCCACCAGTGTATCCAGATCGATAAAATACGGATTGCCTGCGAATGTGGAAAACGGCTGATACGGAGAATCTCCATATCCGGTAGGTCCTAACGGAAGAACCTGCCACTTTGACTGTCCTGCACGTTCCAGACAGTCTACAAATTCATATGCTTCTTTTGAAAAGCAGCCGATTCCATATCTGGATGGCAGTGAAGAAACAGGCATCAACACACCACTTGCTCTCATTTGTATATCCTCCCTGTGTATTTTCCTCTTGACGTAACTGTTTTGTGTCTTCACAGTTACCTATTAACAGTAGCACATCGTTTCTTTCTTTTCAAGCAATCTGTACGGTTTCCTTCGGTCGGTTTTCCTCTTTCCCACTCCCTAATTTTACCTGTTTTTCTAACAATTAAAAAAATTTAATTTTTTTCAAAAAAAGTGTTGACATTTGCTCATCTCTCCCGTATAATAGGCTTTGTTGTGAGGGACACCCAAACAACACAAAATAAAATGTGCGTTTAGCTCAGCTGGATAGAGCGTTTGGCTACGGACCAAAAGGCCGGGGGTTCGAATCCTCTAACGCACGCTTAACCGTCAGAATTTACTTCTGGCGGTTTTTTGTTGTGATAACGAGATAAAATTCGCAAAGCGCATTTTATCTCGTTGTATTGCAAATCCACTTTATTTGTCTTATTTTCCATCATCTGTCATCCGACAACGCTTCCAAAAAAGTCAATAAACTGCCTGATTTTTCCATAATTCTATTGATTTTTTTCACTTTTTTCTTTATACTAGAGGAAGTTGGAAATGGGGTTTTTCGTATATTCAAATACGAAGAAAGCAATTTTACGGAGGATAGAAATATGTATGGATTGACACCCAGGGAAGAACAGATTATGAATACCATATGGAATATGGATCATCCTTGTCTGATTTCAGAAGTTTTAAAGGCAGAGCCGTCTTTAAAACGGAATACAGTAGCTCCCGCGCTGGTTGTCCTTGAAAATAAAGGTTATCTGAAAGTGGATTCGATCGGAAAATCTTATACCAGAACAGGAAAAGCGTATGTGGCTGCTATTTCAAAAGAAGCTTACAGAGAACAGAAGGCATTTTTAGATGCCATTTCTCATAGTCGTGATACAGAAACCGGAGTTCTTGATTTCCTTACCGCTTATGTAAAATCAGCAAACATGAGTCCTGATTTCCCGGAGCGGATACGGAAGGTACTTGAGAGCTGCTAAAACAGCGTGAACTCGTGTTTCCGGTAAGTTTCTCTGAAACGGACTGCTATGACAACAGAAACAAAAAAACCTTCGCAAGGTTAACCTTGCGAAGGTTTTTTATTTCTGTTACTGTTATTTTATTTTGGTGCTGCCGGATCGGTTGGATCCCATGTCTGCCATGCCGGAATCTTGATCGTTGCCGGTTTGTCAAACGGTGCTACCAGGGAATCGCCGATCGTTACGGTGGTTCCTACTGCACAGTTGTCATAGATCCATTTTGCATCTCTTACACACAGACGTACACATCCGTGAGATGCCGGCTGTCCCAGCATATTGTAGTTGGCTGCGTTCAGGTTTTTCACAGTCATGCTGTTTCCGGCTACGGAGTGGAACAGCACACCGCCTACGATTCTCGTGCAGTACTGTCCGTAGGAAGGTCCCATCAGAGTATGCCAGCGGTACTGTGCCAGCGTGTTATAAGTACCGGTCGGGGTCGGGGTTGCCGGCAGACCTACGGAACAGGCAAATGTTTTGACCGGGATATCATATCTTCCGGTTTCGCTCTTTGCATATACCATAACCTGGCAGGTTCTGCGGTTTACTGTAATATAATAGGAAGGCTGGCGACCGAGTACGCTGTCGAGATCCTGTAACATTGCTCCGCTTCCGTTGAAATAATATTTGTAAGATCCGACACGGTTCCATCCGGTTGCCATAGCTCCGCTGGATTTCAGATAATACCAGCCACCGCCGTTTCTTAACCAGCCCGTCTGCATCGCTCCGTTGCTGTCTGTATAGTACCAGTTCTTTCCGTCGTTCACCCAGCCCGTCTGCATCGTTCCTGCGGCGTTACTGTAATACCAGTGTCCTCTCACCACATACCAGCCCGTCTGCATCACGCCGCTGTTTCCAAGATAGTACCAGCCCGTGTGCGTCTGTACCCAGTCTGTCTGCATCACGCCGTCCGCGTTCATGTAATACCAGTGTTTTCCATCATTCACCCAGCCCGTCTGCATCGTTCCTGCGGCATTGCTGTAATACCATTTGCCTTTTACCACATACCATCCTGTCTGCATCACACCGCTGTTGCCAAGATAGTACCAGCCGGTATGAGTCTGTACCCATCCTGTCTGCATCGCTCCGCTGGCGCTCATATAATACCAGTTTTCTCCATCCTGTACCCAGCCGGTTACCATCGTTCCGTTTTCATCAAAATAATACCTGACACCTTTTACCTCATACCAGCCGGTTGTCATCGTTCCGTCTTCTTTCAGATAGTACCAACCGCTGAAACGCTGCAGCCATCCTTTGTATGGCTTTCCGTTCTGATACCAGTACCATTTGCCGTCGATCTCATTCCAGCCATCCGAAATCTTTAATGTAGCCGTTCCTTTTCCTGCATCAAAAACATATTCTTTTCCGTCTGCTGCCAAAAATGTACCGGACTGTGCAACCCCGTTTTCATCCAGGTAATACACTTTATCTCCGATGGTCTGCATACCGGTTTTCGTATAATCCCGGTTGCCGTTCTGATCGTAATAGATCCAGGTATTCGCAGCGATCTGCTGCCATCCACTCTTTACCGCTGCGGTTGCCGCATCCTCACTGTCTGCCTGCTGTCCGTTACTGTTTTCGTCCTGTCCGTCTGTCGGATCAGCTGCATCGACGGTTCCGCCTTCTTCATTTTCTGTTCCCGGGACTTCCACATTTTCCTCATCCTGGAGCACTTCCTGTACACTTTCACTCACCTGTGCGGTTCCCTGTGTTGCATCTGCCGCATACGCCGGAACAGCCATCGATAATGAAACCAAAATTCCCAGTCCAAATAACAGACGTCTTCTCTGCTTCATGATATCTCTCCTCTCGCTGGAATTTTTTTCCTTTTCATGCGTTTATTTTATTACAAATAAGCCGTCTTTTCAACCCTCGTAACGAATGTTTAAATGATCTTCAGCAAATTGTAATCAAAATTAGTCCACCGGACCAATTATTGATATGCAATGCAAGAAAATCAGCCTTGAACACATTGCATATTCCAGGCTGATTCTCTTTTCGTTTCGTATACCAAACGCTTACTTTTTATTATTGTTTTTTCCTGCCAGAATCTTCAGTGCCACCTCATCGGTCGGATCCCAGTTCTGTCCTGACGGAATCTTGATCGTAGCCGGTCTGTCAAACGGTGTTGCCTCTTTATCGGAGATCAGAACCGTTGTGTAAAGACCACAGTTATCATAGATCCATTTTGCATCTCTTACGCACAGACGTACGCATCCGTGAGATGCCGGCTGTCCCAGCATATTGAAGTTTCCGGCGCTCAGTGCAAAGGTCGGATCCTCATTGCTACACGCTACAGAGTGGAACCAGTCACCATAGATATTGATCTGTGTTCCGTATTTTCCGTAAGACGGTCCCATCAGTTCTACCGGATTGCTCTTTTTCAGAGTCGCATACTGTCCTGCATGGGTCGGTGTACCTGCCTTTCCTACGGAACAGGTGAAGGTTTTTACCGGGATATCATATTTTCCGGTTTCACTCTTCGCATATACCATAACCTGGCATTTTACCCGGTTGACCGTAATCTGATAAGAGGACTGTCTTCCAAGGATATTGTCAAGATTCTGCTCCATTGCACAGTATTCATTGAAGTAATATTTGAAGTTGCCGATCCGTTTCCAGCCTACGGTTGCCGCACCGCCTTTTGCAGCATCCAGGTAATACCATTTTCCCCTGATTCTTGCCCATCCGGTCTGCATTACTCCGCTGGCATCTGTATAATACCAGCCGCTCGGGCACTCTACCCAGCCGGTCATCATGGTTCCTGCTGCATTGCTGTAGTACCATTTTCCGTTGACTACATACCAGCCGGTCACCATCGCACCGTTACCGGACAGATAGTACCAGCCGCTCGGAACTTTCAGCCATCCGGTCTGCATCGTGCCGTTGGCATCCATGTAATACCAGACACTGTTTACCTGTGTCCATCCGGTCTGCATCATTCCATTTTCATCAAAGTAATACCATTTTCCATTGACCACTTTCCAGCCGGTTGCCATTGTTCCGTCTTCGTTCAGATAATACCAGCCGCTGAAACGCTGCAGCCATCCGGTATGCATCGCACCGCTTCCGGTGAAGAAATAGTAGGTACCGTCGATCACACACCAGCCAACCGTCATGGCTCCGTCTTCACCCATATAATATTTGGTCTTTCCGTTCGGGCTGACCCATCCGGTCGCTACGGAAGCATCGGTGTTGATCCAGTACCAGGTATTGTTGATCAGATTCCATCCTGCCTGATCCAGTCTTGCTCCGTAGATATCGCTGTAATACAGCTTACCTGTTTCATCTTTGTAGAATCCGGTCATCATCTTGCCGTTTTCCGGGTTCATATAAAAGTGTTTGCCTTTGATAACCCGCCATCCGGTAGCAGGTCTTCCATCTTCATACCAGTAATAATCTCCGGCAACCAGTTCCCAGCAGTTATCTGCTTTTACTACTGTTCCTTTCTGTACATCACAGATATAACCGATACCGTCCCAGATCTGGAATCCTTTCTGTACGATTCCATCTTTGTTCAGACAGTAGGTTTTTCCGTTTACCTCCTGGATGCCGACCTTTGTCTCATCGCGGAAGCCGTCTGCCTGCAGATAATACCATGCACCGTTGATCTGGTACCAGCCTTCTTCCTGTATCGCTCCGACACCTTTGTCTGCTTTTACCCAGAAACTCTGTTCTACCTGCTGCCAGCCGCTGATACCGGTATCGATGGTTCCGTCGGTTCCCATATAAAACCATGCAGACCCATCTTCCGTATCGTTGACCCATGCATTTTTCACCATGCTTCCCAGATCATCTTTTTCCGGACTCTCGCCCACGTTCTGGAAGAAGTATGTACCTGCCTTCAGTGCGGCTTTTCCCGTTGTCGCATCACCGGTCGTTGTCTTTTCTACTTTTACGGTTCCTGTAACCAGATACCCCTCCTGGTCGAACCAGTATGTTTTTCCATTGATCACATACGCGCCATCCACAGCGTTTGTCTCCTGATTCAGCTGCAACATCCATTTTGTATCGTCATTCACCGAAACCTGTTTCCACTGTGGTTTTACGGCCTGTTCCGATACATCGGTCAGCAGATCCTGTTCCAGAACTTCCTGTACATCCTGGGTTACCTCCTGACTCGCAACAGACTCTTTGCTGGAATCTCTGTTTACTGCCGCTGCTGACGGAACTGCCATGGACATTGTCAGAACGATTCCCAGTGCAAGCAGTATGTTCTTTCTTTTTTTCATCTGTTCCCCTCCTTATTATTGCAGATGCCTGTTATACTCCATCTGTTCCCAATCATTGTAGTACATTTTTCCACACATTTCAATTCCATCTGTTCACAAATTTCTTACAATATTCTTATCTCCTTCTGTGCATTCCGTTTCCTTCTCTGCTTGACATTCTCCCGAAACTGCACTACAATCGATACGTTATTATTGTGTTTTAACCACAGGAGGATTCTTTCGTCATGGTAAAGTCTGAATTCGATGACTGTTTTCAAAATGGTAATTACGATGCGTTGCGTCCCTATCATGTAGATAACGCCATCATTCTTGCCGCCGGTATGTCTTCCCGGTTCAAGCCTCTGTCTGATACGAAACCAAAGGCATTTTTAAAGGTCAAGGGGGAGATCATGATCGAGCGCATGATCCGTCAGCTGATCGAGGTTGAGATCCCGGAAATTTATATCGTTGTCGGTCATCAAAAAGAAGCATTTTCTTATCTGGAAGAAAAATACGGCGTACACCTGATTGAAAATACAGAGTATGCAGTCCGGAACAATCTTTCATCCATCTATGCAGCACGAAAGGTACTGAAAAATTCTTATATCTGTTCGTCTGACCTGTACTGTATGGAAAATATTTTTGATCCTTATGTCTATGAGTCTTACTACGCGGGTGCATTTTCCGCAGAAAAGACAGCCAAATTATGTGTCACCACCGGTTTTAACGGAAAGATCTCCCGCATCCGGAGAGGCGGCAGCAACTGCTGGTATATGACCGGTCCCGCTTACTGGGACAATCAGTTTTCCGCCCGTTTCTGCGAACTGATGCTGAAAGAATACGACGCACCGGAATCCGCAGATCTCAGCTGGGAAGCTTTCTTATGCAGCCATCTGGACGAGCTTTCCATGGCGCTTCGCAAATACCCGGAGGGCATTATCCGCGAATTCAACAGTCTCGATGAGCTTTGTCTTTTCGATACTTCTTATATTCCGTACCGGGATTCACTGAAGACAACCTGACCTGTCAGACAAAGATACAACCGTCATACATCATAAAACCGGAAGAGTGGAACCAACGCGTCCCGCCCTTCCGGTTTTATCTACTCTCGGAATCCGGGATTTTATCCTGCAATCCCGATCTGCTGTTTTGCTTCCCGGAGCCTTTCTTCAAACTGTTCATAAAAATCCCGTCCTGCCTGATACGGTTTCTGGTAAAACTGTGCCAGCAGATACAGATGAATCTTCTTTACAAGAGCCTCCTGTGAGATTCCCGCCAGCACTTTCTGTGCATCCTTCTGGAAATAATGCCACTGTGCCACAAACCGCTCGTATCTTCCAATCTCTTCCACACCGAGCCAGTTTTTGATCTTTACTTTGGACTTCGGCTCCTTTTTGCACTCATAGATCTGAAGAAAATACTGAAATCCGCCCTCGCCGTCATAGCATCTTCCCAGCGGAAACAGCCGGCAGATCCCCGGACGGATCGCATGGATGTTGCAGCGACCTTTTTCATTCAGAAACGGGCACTGTTCTTCCTTTCCCACCATCTTCATATTCGGCTGGATAAACCCGTCCACCACATGCAGTTCCACACAGGTGCTTAAGAGATCTTCAAAGGAACATTCCAGCCCCGTTGTCAGCCGGTAAATATCCATCGGATCCAGAAAGATCGAGCTTCCCATCCCCCGACAGCAGTCGGAACATCCCTGACATTCACCGCATCCTGCCTTTACCATATCTTTATTTGTATATAATTTCCCGTCGGATATTTCCTGTAAATCAATTTCTCTTTCCATAAGTTCCTCACGTATTCTTTTTCTTGCGCCTTTGTTCTTTCCATATTATAATGAGTTCTGACAGCTGTAACAGCTGAAAAATGAAAAGACAAAGGAGCGTTTATCATGTCAAATCCTGTTATTACGATTACAATGAAAAACGGTGATGTGATGAAAGGCGAACTCTATCCGGAGATTGCCCCGAACACCGTTAACAACTTTATCAGTCTGGCAAACAAACATTTCTACGATGGAAAGATCTTCCACCGTGTCATTCCGGGATTTATGATCCAGGGCGGATGCCCGGAAGGAACCGGAATGGGTGGTCCGGGATACTCCATCAAAGGAGAATTCGCACAGAACGGTTTCGCCAATGATCTGAAACACACACCTGGTGTTTTGTCCATGGCACGTGCCATGCATCCGGATTCTGCCGGAAGCCAGTTCTTCATCATGCATGAGACTTCTCCACACCTGGATGGTGCTTATGCAGCTTTCGGTAAGATCACCAAAGGTCTGGATGTCATCGATAAGATCGCGACTGTACCGACCGATTTCCGTGACAGACCGCTGGAAGATCAGGTGATCGCAACAATCGTGATCGATACCCTGGGTGAGACTTATCCGGAACCAGAGACTGTTTAATAAAACAATTGCCGCTATATACTATATAGCAAGATAAAAACGTCAGTGCCGCTTTTTTGGCACCGGCGTTTTTTCAACTCCTTACTCGCATATATCCTGATTTTCTTATCTTTTCACCCATTTTCTGGCGATACTGTTTATCCTCGCAACTCCTCTCCCATCAGGATCTGTCCGTTCCACACCGCATAATAACAGCTGTCCACAATCTCCTGACTTGCCCGCGCATTCGTCGCCTCGGTCAGCAGTTTCTGAAAATGCTCCGTCTCGCTGAGCGGAAGCAGTACACGGAACCGCACTTTATCGGTATACTCAGACTCTAGCACCGGTATTTTGTTCTCTCCGATCAGATACTGTATTTTTCCGACACCATTATAATCCGTTCCGATCTCGAGGATATTTCCATACTGTTTTTCGATCAGATCGCTCTGCGCCAGTCCTTCCTGCACCGCCTTCGAATACGCGCGCACCAGTCCGCCGGTTCCAAGAAGCGTACCGCCAAAATATCTCGTCACGACAACTGCCGTATTGTACATGTCTTCTCCCAGCAGCACATCCAGCATCGGTTTTCCCGCCGTTCCGCTCGGTTCTCCGTCATCACTGCAACGCACATATTCCCGCCGTTCTCCGATCACATAGGCAAAGCAGTTATGTGTGGCGTTCCAGTATTTCTTTTTCATCTCTTCGATAAACGCAAGCGCTTCCTCTTCCGTCTCCACCAGCCGTACCGTGGCAATAAAACGGGATTTTTTTTCGATGATTTCTCCCTCTTTTCCACGATAGACTGTTTTATATCGCTCCAACATGGTAATTCTCCTTAATAAACATGATTATTTTTTATTATAGGGGATTTTCCTGCACGGATGCAAGGAAAATGTGAACTTTTTAATATAGGCTTTTCTTGAATTTTGAAATTTGCTATAATAAGCAGATAAAGGAGGTACACAAATGAATTTTGGAAAAAATTCCACCCATAAAAAGCGAAAACAACTGTCTTCCGCCTCCTCGAAGAGAGGAAAACGGGCGGGTGTTACTTTTCTGCGTGTTCTGTTCCTGAGCTTTGCTGCAGTATGTGTGATCTTCTGCTGCATGGGCGTTCGAGCTGGGTCCGGGTCCTTAACATTTGAATTCAATTAGTTACTTGGAAAGTTTTGGATATCTCCGATGTAAATATCATGCCCAGCGGCAATGCCACCTTCGTATACGATGCAGACGGCAATCAGCTTCAGAAACTCTCCGCTCCGAACGCCAACCGTATGTCGGTATCGATCAGCAAGATTCCGCTGGACATGCAGCATGCGATCGTTGCCATTGAGGATGAACGTTTTTATGAGCATAACGGAATCGATATTCAGGGAATCCTGCGTGCCTTTGTAAACGGTGTTTCCCATGGATTTCATTTTAATGAGGGTGCAAGTACCCTGACACAGCAGTTACTGAAAAACAACGTATTTACCAACTGGACGAACGAGGGGAAGATCGAGCGTTTCAAACGTAAGATCCAGGAGCAGTATCTGGCACTTCAGCTGGAGGCTTCCCTGACCGCAGAGGGCATGGACACCAAAAGCGTGATCCTGGAAAATTATCTGAATACCATCAACCTCTCCGCCGGAACCTATGGGGTACAGGCGGCAGCACAGCGGTATTTTGGAAAAAACAGTGAAGACCTGACGCTGTCCGAATGTGCCGTACTGGCTGCGATCCCGCAGAACCCTTACGCGTACAACCCGATCCGTTTCCCGGAGGAAAATGCAAAGCGCCGCAAAAAGGTACTGACCAATATGCTCGATCAGGGGTATATTACCAAAGCGCAGTATGAGGAAGCGCTTGCCGATAATGTCTACGAACGGATTCAGGCGACGGATTCTTCGCAGGAAACCGTCACTCCGTATTCTTATTTTATCGACGAACTGACTTCCCAGATCATTACCGATCTGCAGGAGCAGAAAGGGTACACCAAGGTACAGGCACAGAATGCGCTTTACAGCGGCGGTCTCCGTATCTACACCACCCAGGATCCTTCGATCCAGTCCATTCTGGATGAGGAATATCAGAACGAAGAAAACTTCCCTGCTCATACGCAGGTTGGTATCGACTGGGCTTTAACGGTGCAGAAAGCGGATGGGACCACACAGAACTACAGTAAAGAAATGATGAAACTGTATTTTAAAGATCACGGAGACGAAAATTTCGACCTGCTGTTTGACTCGGAAGAGGAAGCACAGAATTATGTGGATCAATACAAAGCAGCTGTTGTAGGCGAAGGCGAAACTATCGTTGCCGAACGGATCAGCTTTGCTGCACAGCCGCAGTCTTCCATGGTGATCATCGACCAGCACACCGGTTATGTCAAAGCTCTCGTCGGCGGCCGCGGGGAAAAAACCGCCAGTCTGACGCTGAACCGTGCAACCGACACCTACCGGCAGCCGGGTTCTACCTTCAAACCTCTGGCTGTTTACGGACCTGCGATCAACGATCTGGGACTTACGCTGGCAGATACCTATGTAGACCAGGCGATCACTTATGAAAATACCAACCGACCGGTCAAAAATGCCTACAGCGGTTATCGCGGTACAATGACGATCCGCGATGCCCTCAAATATTCCTGTAACACCATCGCCGTGCAGTGTTTCCGTGACATCACACCACGACTTGGCTACACGTATCTGAAAGAACTTGGCTTTGATAAGGTTACCGATCATGAAGTCATCAACGGTCAGGTATATGATGACGCGCGGGAACCTACGGCACTTGGCGGTATCACCAATGGTGTCTCCACCCTGGAACTGACCGCTGCCTATGCGGCGATCGCAAACGGCGGCACTTACACCAAACCGGTATTTTACACCAAAATCCTCGATCAGAACGGGGATGTGGTTCTGGAAAACAAGCCGCAGACAACCGAAGTGTTCCGTGAGAGCACCGCATATCTGCTGACAAGCGCTCTCGAGAGTGTTGTCAATGACGAAGGCGGTACCGGTAACGGACTGCAGCTTGACAATATGCCGGTAGCCGGTAAGACAGGTACAACCTCTGCAACCCGTGATGTGTGGTTTGCAGGATTTACCCCATATTATACCTGCGCGGTATGGGCAGGTTATGACACCAACGAATTTCTGGAAGATGACTGCAAATCGTTCCACAAAACACTGTGGAAAAAGGTTATGAGCCGGATCCATGAGGATCTTCCGCATGTAGACTTTGAGATGCCTTCTACCGTAAAGGAAGCGACGATCTGTACGTCCAGCGGACTGCTGGCAGGCTCCGGATGCCCGACCCGTACCGAATATTTCGAAACTTCCACCATCCCTACGGTTCGCTGTACCCGCCATTATGTGGCTCCGACACCGTCTCCGTGGCACTCACACGAAACGGATCCGTCAGACTCCGACGAGGATGCAGATACCGATACCGATGGAACCGATACAGACGGAGATGGAACCGATACAGACGGAGATGGAACCGACACCGTTCCGGGCGATGATTCCACCGTGCCTGCGGCTCCGGATGACACTGCCCCGGTACCGGACACTCCTGCAACACCGGATACAGCCTCTGTGCAAGATTACTCTGCCGGGTAGGGTACTCTGATATCTGCGATGGAGTTTCCATAAAGGATTTCACAAAAAAAGAATGGAACATATGTGTTAAAAATTCACATATGCTCCATTCTTTTTTATTTACCGAAAATTGCTTTCCGACAGCTCCTGAATCTTTTTTACAAATATATCAGAATACCTGTTTTACGCAACTACCAGTTTTGCAGCTCCGTAAATTCCTGCATCGTTGTCCAGCTTTGCCAGAACGATCGGTGTATCTTTGCAGCTGATAAAGGCATGTTCTTTATAATGACCTGCCACAGCGTCGATCAGAGGCTGTCCGGCTTTGGATACGCCACCGCCGATAACGATAACTTCCGGGTCAACCACGCAGGAGAAGATTGCCAGTGCGGTTCCCAGATATCCGGCAAATTTGTCCACGATCTGTTTTGCAACACCGTCACCTTCTTTGTATGCATCAAAGATGGTTTTTGCGCTGAAATCATCCAGTGTCAGTTTTGTCTCAGCAGTATTTTCTGCCATGATCTTTTTACCGATTCTTACGATACCGGTAGCGGAAGCTAACTGTTCGAGGCATCCTTTATTTCCACAGTTACAGCTTTCGGTTTCTTCCGGTTCCACACATGCATGTCCGATCTCTCCGCCTGCTCCGTGTGCACCGGTAACGATCTTTCCGTCCACGATGATACCGCCGCCGACACCGGTTCCCAGGGTAGCCATGATCAGGTTCTGTGTACCTTCTCCGCCGCCTTTCCACATCTCACCGAGTGCTGCAACGTTGGCATCATTTCCTACTTTTACCGGGATCTGACCCAGCAGTTCTTCCAGAACATCTGCCAGCATCGTACGTCCCCAGTGCAGATTGACTGCTACCTGTACTTCTCTTTCTTTTACAACCGGTCCCGGAACTCCGACACCAACACCGATGACATCTGCTTTTGCAATGCCTTTTTCTTCCATTTTTTTCAGAATGGTCTCTGCCACATCCGGAAGAATCGCTTTTCCGTTTTCTTCTGTACGGGTTTTGATCTCCCATTTTTCCAGAAGTTCACCCTCTGTTGTAAATAATCCGCATTTTACGGTTGTTCCCCCGATATCGATTCCAAAACAGTAACTCATTTTTTAGTCCTCCTTCTTTCTTGCCAGGTTCGCCTGTACACGGTTGTACAGCTCCTGTGCCGCATTGTATCCCATCTTTTTCTGACGGTGGTTGACTGCCGCAGATTCTACGATAACAGCCAGATTTCGACCCGGACGGATCGGCAGAGAATGGCAGACAACTTTGTTGCCAAGGATCTCTGTGTATTCTTCTTTCAGTCCCAGACGGTCGTATTCTTTATCCCGGCTCCACTCTTCCAGTTTGATGACCAGATCGATGGACTGGGTATTTTTTACACTTTCCACACCGAACAGCGTCTTCACATCGATGATACCGATACCGCGCAGTTCGATAAAATGCCGGGTGATATCCGGTGCGGTTCCCACCAGTTCCACATCACTGACTTTGCTGATCTCCACCACATCGTCACTTACCAGACGATGTCCACGCTTGATCAGTTCCAGCGCAGCCTCGCTCTTACCGATTCCGCTCTCACCCATGATCAGGACACCTTCGCCGTATACATCCACCAGTACGCCATGGATGGAGATGCACGGTGCCAGCTGTACGTTCAGCCAGCGGATGATCTCTGCCATAAAATTGGATGTCGTTTTTTCGGTTCCAAGGATCGGCACATTGTATTTTCTTCCCATCTCCAGCATATCTTCATCCGGTTCCGTCATCGTTGTGAAGATCACACAGGGAATCTGTTTGGATACAAAATTCTCAAAACTGTGTTTTCTCTGTTCCGGATCCAGGTGCATCAGATAGGTGTATTCTACATAACCGATAATCTGTACACGTTCAGAGGCAAAATGTTCAAAATATCCTGTCAGCTGAAGGGCAGGTCTGTTGATATCCGGAAGGGTGATGCGTACATGTTCCATGTCCACTTCCGGCGTAAGATTCTTCAGGTTCATTTCCTGAACCAGTTTGGTCAGTTTTACAGCCTTCATATCTCGCTCTCCTTTTTCAAAAACTTTATAAATATCTTATCACATGCGAGCACAGACTGCAAGAAATCAACCATCAGGAATGGAAAAATTGATAGACTTTTTGTGCAGACTGCCGATTCATCGACGGAACCTTGCCGAGTTCTTCCTCACTCGCCGCCCGGATCTCCTCGATTGATTTGAAATATTTCATCAGTGCTTTTCTCCTGGTCGGTCCGATGCCCTCGATATCATCCAGGATCGAATGTACCTGTCCCTTGCTGCGAAGCAGGCGGTGATATTCGATGGCAAAACGATGCACCTCATCCTGGATCCTCGTGATCAGTTTAAATCCCTCGCTGGTATGGCTGATTGGGATCTCATGATCCTGATAATACAGTCCTCTCGTCCGGTGATTGTCGTCCTTAACCATACCACAGACGGGAATCGTCAGCCCCAGATCCGCAAGTACCTGTTCCGCCACATGCACCTGACCTTTTCCACCATCCATCAGGATCAGGTCCGGAAACTGGCTGAAACCGCTGAATTCGTCTTCTTCCTTGTCTTTCTGTTCCTCGATTCCCCTCCGGAACCGCCGGGTCAGCACTTCCTGCATGCTGGCGTAATCGTCCGGTCCCTGTACTGATTTGATCTTGAACTTACGGTAATCGTTTCTTTTTGGTTTTCCCTTTTCATAGACCACCATGGAACCTACCGACTCAAAACCGCTGATATTGGAAATATCGTAGGACTCTACTCGCTGTAAACTCTCCAGTTCCAGCAGATCACAGATCTCCTTCATGGCTCCGATCGTTCTGCCCTCTTCCCGCTTCAGCTTTTCTTTGTCCTGTGTCAGTACCATCCGTGCATTCCGTGCCGCCAGCTCCACCAATTTCTCCTTGGTTCCTTTTTTCGGCACCCGGATATGGACTTTCTGTCCCCGTTTTTTACTGAGCCACTCTTCGAGCACATCAATCTCGTCAATCTCCCGTTGCAGCATCAGCTCTTTCGGGATAAACGGCGTTCCCGCATAAAACTGTTTGACAAAGTTCAGAAGGATCTGTGACGGTGTGGCATCCGCTGCGATCCGCAGATAAAAATGATCTCTTCCGATCATCTTGCCCTCTCTGATAAAGAAGACCTGTACCACCGCATCCTCCTCATCCATCGCCATCGCGATCACATCTTTGTCCTCGCCCTGGCTTCCGGTGATCTTCTGGCGTTCACCGATCTTCTGCACACTCTGCATCAGGTCCCGGTATTCCCCGGCTTCCTCAAACCGCAGTTCTTCCGACGCCGCAAACATCTTTTCTTCCAGTTCTTTCAGCAGCTTTTTGTAATCTCCGTTCAGAAAATCCAGCACGCCCTCGATCTGTTTCTGATACTCTTCTTTGGAAATATAGCCCTGACACGGTGCTTTACACTGTTTGATATGGTAATACAAACAGGGACGGTCTTTGCCGATATCCCGCGGAAGATTCCGGTTGCAGGTACGGACATGGTACAGCTTCCGTATCAGTTCCATCGAGTCCTTAACCGCATTGGAACTTGTATACGGTCCGAAATATTTTGCTTTATCTTTTTTCATTCTCCGCACAAACAGTACCCGCGGATATTCCTCATTGACCGTCACTTTCAGATACGGATAGGTCTTATCGTCCTTGAGCATCGTATTGTATTTTGGCCGGTGTTCTTTGATCAGATTACATTCAAGTACCAGTGCTTCCAACTCGGAATCCGTGATGATATACTCAAATCTCGCGATCTGCTGCACCATCTGCTCTTTCTTTACCCCGAGATTTCTGCTGCTCTGGAAATACTGCCTCACCCGGTTTTTCAGGCTGATCGCTTTTCCCACATAGATGATCGTATCTTTCGCATCGTGCATGATATAGACGCCCGGTTTTCCCGGCAATTTCTTCAGTTCTTCCTGAATATCAAACATTCCCGCATCCTTCCCTTCTTTCTCTCTTTATCAGATCTCTGCTTTTGAAAAAAGGAAAATGGGGCAGTTTCCTGTTCCATTTTCCTTATTCTGTCACTTCTTTTTATTCCTGTACTGGAGACTCCTGTGGATTCTCATTCACCGGCTCCTGTACCTTCTTTTCTTCTGTATCGTTACTATCCGCTGATACATCCTGTGCTCCGGTTTCTGCCACCGGTTCTGCATCCGCTTTCTCCGGTGCTTCTTCTGCAGGTTTTTCTGGCAGTTCCGGCTGCGTTTCCGCTGTACCTTCCACCTCATGGAAAATCTGCATGAATTCTTTTCCGGTGATCGTCTCGCGCTCGATCAGGAACGCAGCGATCTTATCCAGTGTTTCGCGGTGTTCAGAGAGCAGCTGTTTTGCCTGCTCATAGGATTCTTTCAGCATCTTCATCACTTCGTGGTCGATTTCTGTCGCTGTCGCATCGCCGCAGTTCAGAGTTGCACGGCCGTTCAGATATTCATGTTCCACGCTTGCCAGTCCCATCAGTCCGAATTTTTCAGACATACCGTACTGGGTGATCATCGCTTTCGCGATCTGAGTGGCTTTTTCAATATCGTTTGACGCTCCGGTTGTCACATTGCCAAATACCACTTCTTCTGCGGCACGACCGCCGAGAAGACCTATCAGCATCGCTTCTAACTCAGCCTTGGTATTCAGGTATTTTTCTTCTTCCGGCACATGCATGACATAACCAAGTGCTCCCATCGTACGCGGTACGATCGTAATCTTCTGCACCGGCTCCGCATCTTTCTGCAGGGCACTTACCAGTGCATGACCAACTTCATGGTAGGACACAATCCGGCGTTCCTCCTGGCTGAGAATCCGGTCTTTCTTTTCTTTACCGACCAGTACAACTTCCACTGCCTCATACAGATCTTTCTGAGAAACCGCTTTTCTTCCGTTCTTTACGGCAAGGATCGCAGCCTCATTGATCATATTGGCAAGGTCGGAACCCACAGCTCCCGAAGTTGACAGTGCGATGGCATCCAGATCTACGGTTTCATCCAGAGACACATCTTTGGCATGCACTTTCAGGATATTGACACGGCCTTTCAGATCCGGGCGTTCCACGATAACACGACGGTCAAAACGTCCCGGACGAAGCAGCGCCGGATCCAGGATCTCCGGACGGTTGGTTGCCGCCAGGATCAGGATACCCTTGGATGAATCAAAACCATCCATCTCCGCAAGCAGCTGGTTCAGTGTCTGTTCCCGTTCATCGTTACCGCCGCCGTACCGGCTGTCACGGCTCTTACCGATCGCATCGATCTCATCAATGAAAATGATACACGGTGCGTTCTTTTTCGCTTCTTCAAACAGATCACGGACACGGGAAGCTCCCACGCCGACGAACATTTCCACAAAGTCGGAACCTGACAATGAGAAGAACGGCACATGTGCTTCTCCGGCAACTGCCTTTGCAAGCAGTGTCTTACCGGTTCCGGGAGGTCCTACAAGAAGGGCTCCTTTTGGCAGTTTTGCACCGATCGTCGTATATTTTCCCGGATTATGCAGGAAATCCACCACTTCCTGCAAGGATTCCTTCGCTTCATCCTCACCGGCTACATCCTTGAACGTAACACCGGTTTCTTTCTGTACATAGGCTTTGGCTTTGCTCTTTCCGACGCCCATCATTCCGCCGCCTTTGTTCATCTTTCTCATCAGCCAGTTCATCAGGAAAATCAGAAATACAAACGGTATCAGCAGACTTAAAATCGTATAGATGATCGATCCGGTCGGATCCGGCTGGATCTCGTTGAATGTGATCTCTTTTCCGGTTTTCTGTTCCGCTTCCAGAAGTCTCGCTGTCAGTGTGGTGCTGTCTTCCATCGCTGTGGTAGAATATTCAAATTCCACACCTTCCACTTTCTGTTCTCTCGGAACGATCGTCAGTACACCGCTTTGCAGTTCTACCGACTTGACTTCTCCTTTATCCAGCATCTCCAGGAATTTGTCATAAGTGATCTCTTTCGATGTGGAACTCTGTAAAATATTGCTGAACACTGTCCAGATCAGCAGGGTTGCCAGTACGCAGATCAGCAGCACCAGCAGAGATGATTTATTCTTTGGGCCTCCGGGTCCGCCATTTCCATTCGGTTCCTGTCCGTTCGACCCCTGATCATTATAATTATTCGGTCTTTGGTCCATAATTTCCTCCTTCTAATACCTTCATTATTATAAAGATTTCTTTATGATAAATCAACTCTTTTCCCTCTTTCGTCACCGAATTTTCAAATTCCTGTAATTTTTTCATTTCTTTATAGCATTTCTCGCTGTTTTTGTAGTATACTAGGGAATGAATTTTTATTTTTATAACTGTCCGATAGGCGGTGTTAAAAAAAACACAGAACAGTTATCTTTATTTTTTATACAGGAGGACAAGGTTAGATGAAAATCGGATTTGACAATCAAAAATATTTATCCATGCAGTCTGAGCACATCCGGGAACGTATCAATCAGTTTGACAACAAGCTCTACCTGGAGTTTGGAGGAAAGCTTTTTGATGATTACCACGCATCCCGTGTACTGCCGGGTTTTGCACCGGACAGCAAACTGCAGATGCTGATGCAGCTTTCTGATCAGGCAGAAATCGTTGTTGTTATCAGCGCCGGCGATATCGAAAAAAATAAAGTTCGCGGGGACCTCGGTATCACCTATGATGTGGATGTGCTGCGACTGATCGAGGCATTCCGCGGAAAAGGTCTGTATGTGGGAAGCGTTGCGATCACCCAGTACACCGGTCAGAAAAGTGCAGATGCCTTCAAGAAAAAACTGGAAAAACTGAATATCCCGGTATACATTCTGTATTCCATCGACGGATATCCGAACAATGTTTCTCATATCGTGAGCGACGAAGGCTATGGAAAGAATGATTACATCAAAACCACCCGTCCTCTGGTCGTTATCACAGCGCCGGGACCTGGAAGCGGAAAGATGGCTACCTGCCTGTCCCAGCTGTATCATGAACAGAAACGCGGCGTCCGCGCCGGTTATGCGAAGTTCGAGACATTCCCGATCTGGAATATCCCGTTAAAACATCCGGTTAACCTCGCATACGAAGCTGCCACCGCAGATTTGAACGATGTCAATATGATCGACCCGTTCCATCTGGAAGCTTACGGCGAAACCACTGTCAACTACAACCGTGACGTGGAGATCTTCCCGGTACTCGAAGCCATGTTTGAACGGATCTTCGGCGAGTGCCCTTACAAATCTCCGACAGACATGGGTGTCAACATGGCTGGAAACTGCATCATCGACGATGAAGTATGCCAGGAGGCTTCCCGTCAGGAGATCATCCGCCGTTATTATCAGGCGAAAGCAGGTCTGGTAGATGGCTCCAAGAAAGAAGACGAAGTCTTCAAACTGGAACTGCTGATGAAACAGGCGCATATCACACCGCAGGATCGTAAAGTTGTCGGTGCTGCCATGGAACGTGCCGAACAGACCGGTGCACCGGCTGCTGCCATGGAACTGCCGGACGGCAAGATCATCACCGGAAAAACTTCGGATCTTCTGGGACCATCCGCTGCCCTGCTTCTGAATGCACTGAAAGAACTAGCAGGCATCTCCCATGAGACACATATTCTTTCCCCGGCTGCCATCGAACCGATCCAGATCCTGAAAACCGCTTATCTGGGAAGCCGTAACCCGAGACTGCACACGGATGAGATCCTGATCGCTCTCTCCAGCAGTACCGCGCTGAACCCGGCTGCACAGAAAGCCCTCGATCAGATCCCGAACCTGAAAGGCTGCCAGGTACACACAAGCGTGATGCTGTCACAGGTGGATATCCAGACCTTCAAACGCCTCGGTATCCAGCTGACAAGCGAATCGATTTATGAGCATAAATCGATTCTTCATAATGCGTAAATAACGGTAAATATATTTCAAAAAGAGAAGCCGAAAGGAAACTTAAATGTTCCTCTTCCGGCTTCTCTTTTCACTTTTCTCAACAAATATTTGCGTTTCCAGTAAGTGCAATCTTGGACTCGTTGCCCGCGTAAATGAAATAACTTTGCGAATTTGACTCGTTACTCGCGTAAATAAAAAACAGTCCCCGGTTCTCATTCCACAGGAAACCGGGGACTATATGTATTACATTTCTATATTATTTTTCTTCAGTTGCATATCCATCCGGGTTCTGGCTCTGCCATCTCCAGGAATCCTGGCACATCTCTTCGATGCCGTACTGTGCTTCCCAACCCAGCTCTTCTTTTGCTTTGGTAGGATCGCAGTAGCACATAGCGATGTCGCCTGCACGTCTCGGTTTGATCTGGTATTTTACTTCATGACCGCATGCTTTTTCAAATGCGTGAACCACATCCAGTACGCTGTAGCCATGTCCTGTTCCCAGGTTGTATACACGAACTTCCGGTTTTTCTTCCAGTTTCTTCAGTGCTTTTACATGACCTACTGCCAGGTCTACTACATGGATGTAATCACGTACGCCGGTTCCATCCGGAGTGTCATAGTCATTACCGAATACTCCCAGGCATTCCAGTTTGCCGATGGCAACCTGTGCAACATACGGAAGCAGGTTGTTCGGGATTCCTTTCGGATCTTCACCGATCATGCCGCTCTTATGTGCTCCGATTGGGTTGAAGTAACGAAGCAGGATAACATTCCATTCCGGATCTGCAGTGTGCAGGTCTGTCAGGATCTGTTCCAGCATCCATTTGGTCCATCCATAAGGGTTGGTACAGGTTCCTTTCGGGCATTCTTCTGTGATCGGAATAAATGCCGGATCTCCGTAAACGGTTGCGGAAGAACTGAAGATAATATTTTTTACACCGTGATTTCTCATGGCATCGCAGAGATTCAAGGTACCTGCGATATTATTTTCATAGTATTCGATTGGTTTTACTACAGATTCTCCAACTGCTTTCAGACCTGCAAAATGAATCACTGCATCTACTTTTTCTTTGTCGAAGATGTCATTCATTGCCTGTTTATCACGGATGTCTGCATTGTAGAATACTACTTTCTTTCCTGTGATTTTTTCTACTCTGTCCAGAGCTTTCTCACTTGCGTTATAAAGGTTGTCCACTACAACAACGTCGTAACCTGCATTCAGCAGTTCCACGCATGTATGGCTTCCGATATAACCAGCTCCACCTGTAACTAAGATTCTCATTTGCTTTTCCCTCCTAAAGAAACTTAATCGTAACTGTTCAGTACCTTCACAGTTACGAGCCAAAATGCATTTAAAATCACCTTCGGTGATGGCATTTTGGCTTACAGGTCTCGGGATTTTGGCATATTCATGCCAAAACACCTCGCGGAATATTCCCTACTGAATAGTTACTTTAATTCTTATATCTCATTTAGTGTAGCATCATCCGTTTTAGAATTCAATGTCTTTTACAAATATTTAAATAAAAATCCAACATGCGTATACATTTTGTCTGATTTTTTCCATATATATCGATGTACGGCTATGCATTTGCGATCAGGAGCAGGGCACTCATTCCGATCATGCCGACTGTTCCGATCGTCGCGATGACCTGTGCGATCATAAAGCTTCTCTCTCCTGCGATCCGATGAAATCCTTTCCACAAAAGCATACCAAGAGCTGCCCCCAGTGTATTGTTGATCACGTCTGTGATATCACTTGCCCCGATTGCGAACACATATTGCAGAGTTTCGAGAATCAGGCTGAATCCCGCACCGGCAAGGATCACTTTCCACCAGGATCTCTCTTTCACCAGCATACCGGCATAGACACCAAACGGTACAAAAATCAGGATATTTTCCACCAGTTCCCACACATCCAATTGTCCGTTTATGATCCCGGAATCGCCATAAAGGATCAGATTGATATTTCGAAGATGCGGCAGATCCGCCGGTGTGATGTTGAATTTGAGCAGGATCACCCACACCACAAATGCCAGATACACAAAATACAGTCCCATCGTCCACTCTTTTCTTTTCATACAAAAACCTCCCATTTTTCCGAATCAAAATTGATCCACTGGACCAATTATTGAGATGCAATCGG
>OLNW01001197.1_pt1 | contig 26584 bp, 30 predicted proteins | sample 1672121 | NCBI WGS metagenome assembly OLNW01 (sample SAMEA3136648, study PRJEB25190) | human gut metagenome
GAGTGAACGGCTACGAACCGTTAGGTCGTGGGTTCGAATCCCTCCGGGCGTACCAACTCATCATAAACCGTATAAATGCTTGAAATCAAGCGTTTATGCGGTTTTTTAGTGCTTGTGAGAAGAAAATCAACGTGATAAAAAGTGATAAAAAGCGATAAAATGTTATACTTTTTTGTTAGTCTGTTAGTCAAAAGTTAGTCAGATTTTAGTCAAAAACAGAGTATGATACAATAAAAAAGCAACCTCTGTGCTACATCAGAGATTGCTTTTCTTCTATTATCTAATTAATAAAATCTGTTACTACATCTTGCAAATGACAGGGTGACAATCCGTATTTGTTAAGTCTGTCAATTAATTCCGTCACTTCTTCCCTGTTAAGCGACGCGTCTTTACCACTCCATCAATATTCTTTTCTTTCCGCTATAATTAAGTTTCAAATTAAATTCCTCCTTTAAACGCGAAAACAGCACTCTAATTAATGAGTGCTATTTTTGAAAAATCTACTATTCTACGAAGTCCGGCAAATTTCCCGGTGCCGCACAAGCTAAAAACTGCCTTACTGAAACATTGTAAAAATATCTATTATTTGAATCAAATTCAATATTATTTATTTTACTTAAGTAAAGCAATAATACATATAATCCAGCAAGTGAATATAATGCATTTTTATATGTTGCCTTTTGGAAATGCAAATGTCTACTATGTTTTATATCTTGATGTTCGTCCCACCAAAATGTGCATTTTTCAACACTCCAATCTTCAAACGGCTTTATTACATCGAAAATTCTTGAAACAGAAACTTCAGTTTCTACAATTTTAGGGTATTTTGCTAATAATATTTCCGCATATTCTTTAATGTTTCTTGGATTCTTTTCTTCATCTATTGTTTTACAAATCAGTTTTAATACAGTTTCGACTTCGGCACAGGACAAAGAAATAATCTTATAGTATTCAAAAGAAAATACCGTTTCCTGTCCCATTGGCTCTGCATACCGTGATGTCTTATCTAAATCGTTTACTAAACAGTCAAAATAATTTGAATAATTGTTTAATTGTATTTCATTAAGCATCTATTATCACCTCAATTAAATTATATGTAACATTGTACCATAAATCATATTCATTTGTCTACTAATAAATTATAGAAATTTTGTATGTGCTTTTCTGTAAATATCTCTTGTTTCCTCATTGCTCGACAAGTGCCTTATGGTCGTCTTCATCACTATATAATACTATATACTGTTTAATTCCGATATTGTTTGATATTTTGTAAATCACAAGTATAAAAATAAGGGTGACATAATGCCATCCTCAAAGCTACTTATTATATAATCCACAACGGTATTATCTATAATAAAACCATTCAAAAAATACAGTTAAAACCGATTTTTTAATACTTTTTATTAATTTTGCTATTTGTACGTTTATTACACGTATAGTTATGAAATAACAAAATAAACTCCTATGGTTGTATAATAACATGCATATTTCTGTTTATTTCCCAAATATCTTGATCTGTCACCGCTTTATGATAAACGTTATTTGCCACTATATCAGCAGCACGTATCAATGATTTTGAACTAGAATTGCAATATTCCAATTTTAATTCTTTCAGACTTGGAAATATTGGTTCATAGTATATTGAATAATTAGTATTATATGTACCATAACGAAATTCTTGTTCCAGTCCCTCTTTTAATTCATATCTTCCGTTTGTAGCTGTGGTATGCTCATCGACGTAAAAAAACATTCTTTCAACATCATTTTTAACAATCAAATTTCTCTGTATCATATTCTGTAAAGCTCTCTTTACTGCTATCTTATAAACATAATCCAAATATCTTTGTTTGTCTTTTTTACTATTAAATATTTGTATATTTACTCTTTTCTGATCTACAACAACCGCAAATTTGTAACATCGATTCAATGACCTGTATAATTTTGATTTTTCTTTATTCGATATTATTGATGCTTTTAATTCGTCTTCAGGCGTATAACGACTATTTTTTCTGATGTCTTTTTCTGCCTTTGAATATTTTCTTGACATTTTATCTTTACTTGTTTTATCTAAAAAAATCAGTCCAGCAAAAACAAACTTGTCATTATGGTATCTATCAAAAACTCCCGATTCATCCGAGTATACATATATATTCATACAAAAACCTCTTCTAAGTAAAAAAGCCGCCCTAAGGCGGCTCCCCATGCTCGACGATACTACATATCGCTTAAACGTTAATTCGAGTACATAGGTATACAGCGTATTCCTACCTGCAATTATATTATACTCGATTTAAGCACAAAAATCAATAGTTTTTTTATTTTTTCACAAAATAATTATATTTTATTATTTTCAATCTATTCAAATGTGTACATCTATCTCACAATATAACCATTACAATATCCTACGCTTTTGATATATACTTTTATTAATCATACATACCACATCTGTACTCCCTGCAAATTGTTCGTAGGTCCTTATAAGATAGTCCCAATCTCCCTTGCTCGTCACCGACCAATGCGCCGTAATCTTGCGCAGCTTGCACTGCCGGTCTTGCCCAATCGGGCATATTGTCATCATTGAAATCATATACCATTGTAGTTTGAACTACATTCACCAACTGTTGGTTGATGTTTTTTAAATCGGCAATTTCCACCGACTGTTTTTCAATTAATGATTTTAATTCATTGTACTGTTCCATTGTTAGTTCCTCACTTCCTGTTAATCGTCTTTTGAAATTCTCCCACAGCTCCGGCTGACGTACGAATGGCTCGGGACACTTCTTGTCCCACACATCGTAGTGTCGCAACACGTTTTCTACTGGCACACCGTATTTATTCATCAAATACCGTGTTAATTTAATCGTCTGTTCCACCACGTCATCATCGATATAATATTTACCGTCCGCACCGATACGACTGCACATTTCAATCGAAATACTGTTCATGTTCCTACAATACGGGTGTTTGTAAATTTTTGTACCACCGACAGCCCACGCCGCCCATTTATCGGGTACAGATTGATATATTCCGTCATCACCGATAAAATAATGTGCAGACGCACCACGATTTGCACCGCTGAAATAATTGCAGTTGTTCAATGCCGTATCGCCGTTATTTGACGTAAAATGAATGACGATATATTTAATATCGCCATTCCTATATGTGTAGCAATTAGACGTGTGGCACTGCGGACCCTGTTTGATTTGAATATCCATACTTATTCCTCCGTATCATCTTCGCCACGTAATTGCAACAATATATCTTTCAACTTTTGCGGCATTCGCGGATAAATCACTGCCACATTCTCCAACACACTTATTCCCTCATTCGCTATGTAAAACATAATCACAATCTCACGAATTGCAACGTTATCACCTGTAATCTGTTGCAGGACGTTTGATAACGCTACTATAATTAATATAGTAATCTTTTTGAGTAATCCTTTAAACCCAATCTCACTTGACATTGTTTTTGTGTAAACCGCCTTGATAATACCCGTCAAATAGTCCAACACCATTATCACTAACAACGCCCACAGAATACTATCCCATTGACCGAATATTGCGGCGAAAAATCCGCCCACAATTCCAATAACCGTACTTGTCCAATTAAAAATCTTATCCATAAATTAACCCTCCATCATTTGCATTAATTCTTTGTATTCATCATCAGTAATACGTTCTGCAAGAAGAAACACGTCAAGTTTATCCTTCATCGAATTCTTATCATATCTACCGCTTGCAATTATTTTTTTACAATATCCATATGTCATTGATATTTCCTCCTCTTTATAATCCTAATTCCATCTTAGACATTCTGTAGTCCATATCAAGATTAAATTCATCCTGTGCTTGTGGCAAAGACGCTTCATATGCTTCTTTACTACCATATGAAGCAATTTCATTAATTTCTTTGTTAAAATCTTGCGTTTTTACTTCAAGACCACTCATATAGGAATACTGTTCATTATCAAGCTTTACCTTTGATATAAGTTCCAAAAGTTGGTGTTTTGGTATAATTTGAGTTTCTAACTCAATTAACCTATCATCATTTACATAATAGTCTTTATCTACAAACTCTTTTTTGTCAATATCTTTGTAGTGACGTATAACTAATTTATAGCTATTTAAACATATTTGATTATTTATTATCGAAAAATTATCAATTATATCCATTATGTCCTCCTTATCCCGTAATCATTGTTCCTGTATTAACACTTCCTGTCGGAAATGATGTATAGGATTGTGAATACTGCATTGCATTGCCTATAAACTGTACTTTATTTGAATTAAAATTCATTTCAGAACGTCCAATAAAAGTATTTCCTATCATTTGAGTTGGGCAAAGTATTTGAAGCTTGTTATTCTCGGACGAACTAACAGCAGTAACCTTATTTATGAAAAAACACCCCTCAATTTTACCAAAAGTCAAATATGTACTTGCTGTATAATTGATAGTGCAATCTCTTAATGAACATAACTTTTGCTCTGTGTCTGTGGTGTAGTGACATAATGAATGATTTCTATTTTTCAGGGTAATATCGCACTCATCAATAGTCACTTTCCCGTTTATAAAATTTGTTCTACCATTACCTTGTCCCGTTAGTTTACTATTTCGTATATATCCTGTTGCGTCAGTGTTATAAATAAAGTTTAAATCATCACCACCTGCACCTTGCGTTGACGAACACTCATTCTGCAATGATATAGAGCTGTCATCTATCTCTATTTTGGTACAATCAATACCACAATAACATATATAACTTGAGCTACTTCTAATCCAAAGGTCAATACTACTCCCATTTTTCACTTTAAACAAACCAGATGACTTAATAGGTGTACTTCCCAAATTCTGTACTGTGGTAACATCTAATCTTGAATACGTATTATCGAAATATATATTAGTCGCCTCAATACATAATTGTGGCGTTAGCTCCATTGAAATATTCTCAAAATATAATGGATAAGACACTTTTGAGTCAGAAGAACTGCTCCGTGAAGTTATGATACCATTATTACTAAAATTTAATTTAGGTACATCAGTTGCTTGCTCACCAAACAGCTTATCAGCGTGATTACCTCCGCACATATAAATAGGAGCGTCTATTGAATATTTACCTCTTTTTAAAATTATCCTCGAACCATTTCTCGAAGCATTTATAGCCTCTTGTATTACCTCAACATCAGACTTTCCGTCAATTCCACACATAAAATCAACATCATTTATTGAAGGAGGTATTCTGTAACCGTCAACATTAATTGTACCTACTACTATATTGCTGTGGTCGATTTTTCTTTTTTCGAGGATACTTACCCATTCTGTACCGTCATATATAAATTCAACAATTTCACCTGCTTCCCAAGTATTTGGGTATTGTTTGTCTGTGGAGTTGCTACCACCACCATTATAACCCTTAAAAACACCGTACCCCTTGTATCTGATACTTTTAGCACCTGTATTATTTACATTTAGAGTGGCTTTTGTTGTTGAGTCGTGTGCATATGTAAATTTGATAAACACACGCACACCTGTAACAAGTTTAAAATTCGTTATGGAAACTGTTTTTGCTACTGTACTTCCACTTGTATTGCATACCGCATAAGGTGGTTGTTGCCATACAGGAGCACCACTACCATTACTAATCAAATTATACCCTGCCGTTCCCACACTCGTTGGTGCATACCACGACTTACTCGCTGACGATGCACCGTTATAGTTCGTTGCCGAGCCGTTCATTGTCAATGTCAATGAATTAGGATTTTTCATTGATGTCGGTTTGTTAGACAGGTCATTATATGACCCTGTAAATGCTACTGTTTTTAGGTCAGTGAAAAACTTTTTTATTTTGCCGAACAATGTACTCAGCGTTTCACCGGAAGTTATATTAACTCGTGTGCTTGCCTCTGTAAATGTCGGTTGTTGCAAATTCTTATCCGCCTCTGTTCTTGCGGTTTCTTCATTTGACAGTTTTGACTGAATTTCAGTAATGCACTTACTTACCAAACTCCAAAACCAATTAAAAACATTTGCCGACGGTTTATATCCGGCTTTAAATCCGTCGTTTTTCAGACTATCGCTCGGCTCGGTGCCTGTATTCTTCCATTCGGGCAAACTATTATTAAAATTCATACATTTATTCTCCCCTCTTAAATATTTCCTAAGTAACCGCCGTGGCCGTTACCATCGGCAAATCCTGTTTCAATGTTATAGTCATTTTCGTGGTCGGCAAATTCAAATGTTCCGCTATATTCATACGCATATAATACCGACAAATGTGCCGGTTTCAGATCCTCGATAATATTCTTAATCACACTTTCCGGCACATTCGGTTGATGAAAAATCACCGTAAAACTGTAATTCTTAATATCTTCGGTTATATCAACCAATACACCGTAACTCTCAATTACCGCCCGCAAATTCGCCTTTGTTGAGGTTTGCGACCCTCTCATTCTTATTTTAATAAGGCTCTTTCGTGCCTCAAGGGTATTGCCGGTTTCTGATATACCCAAACTTTTTTCATATTCTCTTACGGCATCTTCATCGGCACTGTCAATAAATCTGTTTTTCATAAACATTTCTATCAACTCATACAAACGTTCAAATTCCGCATTGACGGGTGTATTTAATGCTTTTATATACCGTGACTTTTTATAGTACGACGGTAAATTCTGTCCTACATCAGCCAACGGCAACACCCCCAAGAACGGCAATTTCAGTTTCGGATATTGCGATATTTTCTGTTTTTGAATTGACTTTCAAATTTGAATAATCATCAACACCGTCTGTATTCAATATGGTTTGACCTATTTTTGCGTATGACACATATCCGTTTGCAAAAGACACATCACGCAAATAACTTCTGATATTCGATTTAATACTTTCAATCGTGCTTTCGTCCACATCTGCCGAAAACGTAACATTTATACTTACTGCCGTTGCAGTGGTAACGGTCACATCTGCACCTATCGGACATTGTTCATCTATATAACTCTGTACCTTATTTATAAGCTCACTTCCGGCAAGTTGTTTTTCACTGTCAACGATTATCACTTTAACCGTTCCTGCTCCGTTCCACAACGGCAAGCATTTTGCGTCACCCACTCCGTCAACTGATTTTGCCCAAGAGATATACTGCCACTTATTTCCGCTTGTTATAGGATGCGAAACATATTCGGTAAAACGCTTTCGCAGTTCAACATCACCTTCTTTGTCACTGCCTCCTGTTGTTGAAATTTCATTTGTTACGGATACAAGTCCTTGAATCGTAACCGGAAATCTGTTTATTTTCCCTTTTTCAACATTGCCTTTTACTCCGGCACTGTCACATACAACTTGTACAGTTACACTCCCCTCACTCGGTATGACCGCATTTTCAGTTATATTGAATATAATATTTCCCGCCGCCACCTTTTCACCGACAGACACTTTTGCTCCGACGTTACCGCTTACAGTCACACAGCCTGTTGCATAGCTTGCGTCCTTGCGTTCCAATCCGAACTCGCCTACACGCATATCAAGATACTTACCTGTAGCGGTTGACGCATAAAAATAAGAGTCGAGAGATGATATAATATCATAAACATTCTCAAACTCCATTGCCGTTGATTTTTCTATATCGTATGTATATGTTCCCGACGACGTATCATATCTTGACGGTATCTGCAAAAGCATACGTTCAAGTATTGTATCAATAGTTTCAGCCATTATATCGCCCCCTTAACATCATTTATATCGCCGTACACGCTGTTTACGGTAAAAGATACTGTAAGCAGTGAGCCGTCTACTTCCATATTAAAGTTATCAATACTCACTATATCTTCATTTGCGGTCAGTATTTCGGTTATCTCACGCTTGACTTCCGAACGGATGTAGTCACGATTGTAATTCTTTCCGACAAAAGTATCTTCTATATTTATACCGTATCCTGTACCGTTATAAATTTTATATCTTCCCTTTTGCGTATTGAGTATTTTTTGCACCCAATTTTTTATACGTTCCCTGCCAACCGTCATTTTCGGACGACCGTTTATAATAATAAAATCGCCCTTTTGAAAATCGAATGCAGGTTCTGTTTTTGTGTAATCAGCCATTCTCCGTCACCCCCAACACCAAATATCTGTTATTGCCTCTGTACGGAATCATTGCAACTTCTCTGCCTTTATAAACATATCGTCCGTCAATATCCTGTTTGTATAAATCAATAAGACTTTTTATATGGTCCTTAGTCAGAATTATTTTAGAGGTGAATTGTATTTTAAGGTTCGGTAGCTCAATTATTTTACCGAATACGACAAAATCACTCGTTGCGTTTTCACGGTCCTTAAACATCTTTGCAAGTGTTTCGACTCCGTTTTTCATACTAATCTCTCCATATCAATTTTATTGTAGTGAACACCGTTTTTTATGCTGTGCTGACTGCTTGTAATTACATACTTCACTCCGTCTTTTTCTATCGTACTTCCGGCTCGTGTATAGCTTGCCAATTCCTCTATTATTTCACCGGAATACGTTTCATCTTCCTTATTCAGCTCATCAAGATTTTTCTTTGCCAAATCCGCCGCATTATCTCCGTCATTCATTTTCACAACCTCTTGCAGAAAGCCGTATTTTGATATACTCTCATCGGCTTTCAAGGTAGTCATAACGTCCGTTTCAGTTATAACCTTAATACTGTTCTTCATATTCTCAATACTGCCTTTATGCTCGATATTACCCATATACTGTACCGAGTTTTTGAGTTCGGTATTGGAAGATATTCTAAACTTCGGCTTAGCCTCAATATCTCTGCACAAATATATACGCATACCGTCGGGTACAAAGTCAAAGTTATACCCACTTCCGCACTTTTCAAGAATATCCTTGATAACGTCAGATACGGGTTTATCAATATATATTTGCGTTATAAGCGTACCCAATTCGGGAATAAGCACAATCGGAATGTATAAATCGTTGCATATTTTCTTAATGCAATCATCGGCACGCATAGATGTAAACTGATATGTGTCGGTGGTCTTGTTCAGATACCAACCTACATCAACGGCAGTGTATTTGTTTACATACATTGCTCCGTCGTCAACTTCGATTATTACACCTCTGAAATCTTCTTTATCTCCTCCGCTGTACCTCATAATATCACCCATTTGAGGTATGTATATATTCATATACTTCATTTCTTTAGGTTTCGGAGTGCTGAAAGACATCGTTGTTGCAAGTGTATTTTTTGTATTCGTCCACGATATATCTCCTATATGCTTTGATACGTCTGTATCGTTTACTACTACTTTCAAAGTACCGTCTAACTGCATAGGTGCTTGTTTGAAAATCGAATTGTGGATAGGTATTTTTTCGTTGGTATCCGCAAAATGATATTCTTTTTCACCCGATGTACTTCCGTTACTTCCATATGTCGGCTCTGTGTCACTTGTCCAAATTCTCACAACACGGGCAGAGCGATTAATTCCTTCCGACTCTAATGCAGATGTAAATTTTTCATTGCTTGTTACAATATTTCCGTCAACAATAAACTCCGTCATATTTGCGTCACTGCCGGTATGATACATATGTCGGCTATCGGTTTCACTGTCTTTCTTTTCGTCACCTTTGACTGCGTATATCACTTTACCGTCGTCAAATTCAATCTTAACAAACGTGCCGTCCGGTCCGTAATACGAACCGAGTGCCATACAAATAAAATCTTTGTACTTTCGCAATCCGCCGTTTGACGTACTGCTGTCACTGCCCCACAAGTATTTATATCCGCTTGCTTGACTGTTCGTATATGTTTGGTATGCCATATATGATTTAGTTGCGAGCGACTTTCCGATGTTCGGTATTTCTCTCTCAACCCAGTTTGCAATATAACCGTCTCCGTCTTTGGTATATCTGAGTACACAATCCCACGGATAATTTCTGTAAGGCACGTTGGTAACAATACCGAATGATGTTCCTCTTGCCTCAACGGTTGTTCCGCCGTCCGCCTGTACCAAAGCGGTATGGTCTGCTTTATTTAAAAGTACATCACCTTTTAACATACCTGCTCCGTTTGACAGATTACAGGACGACGTTACGTCTTTAAATCCACACGAAATAAAAACGTTATACATATCCCCCGTATATGTAGCACCATTATCTTTAACAGGCACTCCTACATTTTGATATGCCGTTATAACAAAAGAAGAACAATCATAATGCGGTCCCCATCTCACGTCTTGACTGTACCAATGACTGTCGTCATTTGCAATATCTGTCGCCCATTGAACTGCATTATCAATTACACCCATATAAACCTCCTTTTCGGCATACAAAAAAGTACATCGAAATTCGATGTACTTTCTAAGCCTTATTTGAAATTTTTAATTTGTCTTTTGTTTTATTATATTACAAAAGGAAAATATTGCAACATTTTTAATCACCGAAACAACCTGCATTATCCATAATAACAAGCAAACGTATCATACTCTTTGTCAAACCGTATCCGTCCTCGCCGTCACCGTTTAGATAGCCTTTTCTTTTTACCTTTTCAATAGTCGCCTCTGCCCATGACGGCATAATGTCAACCGTATAATTTTCAAATCCGTCTGTTTTGTCAATAATAACAAGTGTACGAATAATATCCATTGTAAGACCGAGTTCGTTATCGTCTTTACCGCTTATAATACCTCTGTCCATCAACTTTTGAATAGTCGGTTTAGCCCAAGACGGCATATTATCGTCCATATAGTTATATATCATTGTGTTTTCAACACTGCTAAGCCTTTCTTCTATATTATCAATTCTCGCCATTATTTCATCATACTGCGCCACTGTCAACCCCTCCTGTACATCGTTTAAAAGATTTACTTCTCCAAGCTCGATTGAATAATTCAAATCACCGCCTGTACCTACGCTGTAATCAAACTTATCTATTGCCGCCGCTGTATTTATATCAACATTGCAAATACCCGTGGAAGTAATGACAAGCCTTATCGGAAGTTTACGCTTACGCCAATTTTCAATCTTGTCTGCGTATTCCTGCCCTTTCATACTTCTGTCCCTTAAATACGGATAGTCGGTCATCGGTAAGAAACTGCTCCACGATACAGTTTTAAGTTCGGGATTTCCGATAATTTTTATCCAACCGTAATTTGCCGTTTCAAAAGTTTCCGTACCTTGTGAACTCGATACGGTAAATTCGGACGGCGTGACGGGAATATGTATAACTTCTTCACTGTTGTTTATACTTAAATAAAAATCTAACATTTTGCCTCCCTACATATTTGCCATACATTTTTGAATTTTAGGAACTATTACGTTTATAACGTCGTCGGCGATTTCATCGGCGGTTTTGTTGTCGGCATTTATAACTATCTTAATTTCATTCGTTATAGTATTGCCGCCTTTGTTGCTTTCGGCTATGTATTGACTTAAATTATTCCAAAATGTTCTAAGCGGAAGTATCGCCTCTGCTCCTGCCTCTCCGCCCATTTGGACTTTTCCGTTTGCATATCCGAACGCTGTCGGACGTGTCATAATACCGCCTTTTGCATTCCATTCAAGTCCAAGTTTCGGAATCGGTGTACTGACACCGGCTATACTTACCGTACCTTTTTGTACAATCTTAGGCGCTTTGATAATTCCTTTAATCTTACCCCAAACTTCCGATACCTTGTCGGCAATACTGCCGAATATCTCCTTGACTTTGTTCACCGCCGCACTGATTTTTTCAGTAATACCATTTTTAATGTTTTCAAAAATAGTCATTACGGTGTTTTTCACATTGCCAAACGCTTCGCTGAATTTACCTTTTACGACTTCCATCTTTTCACCGACTGCATTGACAACCTCGCCGAGCTTACCGCCTGTTAATTGATTAATTGCGTCATAGCCTGTCCTGTAGTATTCCTTGACACCCTCTATTGCCGCAAATGTAGCACCTTTCAGTCCTCTGCCGTGTGCGTCATATGTACTTTTTATGTTGTTCAGTTTTTCCGATACAACATTTTTTACACCGCCCCATAATTCTGACGTTTTTTCTTTGACTCCGTTCCACATCTCGCTTCCGATTGATTTGATACCTTCCCAAATTGACTTTATCAACTGCAAACCCAAATCAAACCAATTAACAGACTTAAATCCTTTTACGATTGCACCCGTTATTCGCGGTAAAGCCGCTATCAACTGCGGAATTGCCCGTACAAGTCCGACTGCTAAGTTTACGACCAACTGCATTCCGTTTTGTATAATTTGGGGCATCATCGAATATGACGCGCTAACAATTCCTGTTATCAGATTTACACCTGCATCTATTATTCTCGGTAAATTTGCTATCAAACCGTTTGCCAAAGACGCAACAAGCTGAACGGCTCCCATAATAAGCAATGGTATGTTGTTCACTAATCCATTGACTAACCCCTCTATCAAAGTTACTGCTCCGTTCACAATTTGAGGCATAGAATTAGTTAATCCTTGCATTAAATTGCTGACTATTTTTGACGCCGCATCTAATAACTGTGGCACTACGGTTGAAATACCGGCGACCGCTACAATAATCATATTGCTCAAGCACTCTGAAAATTGCGTTGCGTTCTGTGTCAGACCATTTACCAAAGACGATATAAGCGATACGGCACTGTTTGCTAATGTAGGAGCGAGGTCATTAATTAACGGTGGAATTGTTTCGCCGATTACCGGTGCCAAACCCTCAATTAAATAGCCGACACCACTCAAAGCACCTTTAATGGCGGGTATAATATTCTGTCCGAATGTTACGGCTGTATTAATCAATGCGTCTAAACTTTGGTCAAACATATCTCCGCCTGTTGTCAGTCCCACCAACACGTTTTGAAATGCCGCTTTCAGTGACCCCCACGATCCGCTTATTGTCGTGCTTGCCTCTTTTGCGGTTGTGCCGGTAATATCCATTTGAGTTTGAATTGCGTGAATAGCCTGTGTAATATCGGCAAATGATGAAATGTCGTACCTCTGTCCCGTAAGCTTTTCTGCGTCACTGAGAAGTCGTTTCATTTCCTCTTGTGTACCGCCGTAACCCAACTTCAAGTTGTCAAGCATAGTATAATTCTGTTTTGCAAATCCCTGATACGCATTTTTTATGGACTCCATATCCGTACCCATTTTATTTGCATTATCGGACATATCAACCAATGCCGAATTTGCGTAATCCGCCGCCTTGTTTGTATCTCCGCCTAAGCTTGATATTAATGACGCTGAAAATCCCGTAACGGTATCCATATATTCATTCGCCGACATTCCGGCGGTCATATATGCCTTATTTGCATTTTCTAATACAGCATTTTGCGCACTCATCAAACTGTCATATTTTCCTTGAATATCAGAAACACTTTTACCGACACTCTGTGCATATTCCTCAACACTTCTTCCGCCTGCTCCGAACAACGTTTCTACACCGCCCGTAAGTTGTTCATAATCAGCAAATGCACCGACAGACTTTGAAACCAATGCAGTAACGGCAGTTGCGGCGGCTGTACCAGCAATAGCCAAACCCTTTCCGACTTTTGCGACGCCACTGCCTATCCCTTGCATTACGGAAGTCATTTTGGAGGCACTGCTTGTTGCGTCTTTCATAGATTCGGTCATATTTTCAACACTGCTTGTTGCGGTCTTGATACCTTTTGCAAAACTACTTGCATTAAGATTCATATTTATGGCTATCGACTTATCCAAAACTATTCACCTCCCAATGCTTTCCACTTTGCGTATTCATCATCATTTGCCTTTTTGGCACTTGCAAGAAAAAATACTTTTTCAATTTCGGGTCTTGCAAGCACCTTTTCGGGCAATATTCCTCTTTGCAGATAATGATGTATCATATAGAGTTCATCATCTGCCTCTATCAGTTTTTTACTTCTTCAACAAGTTTTACACTATTGACATATCCCGCAAGTTTCATACACTCCATCGCGATAGGTGTGATTTCGCCCGCATCGAAGAGTTTTTCAACAATTTCTTCGGGATATGTACAACCGTATGCGTCTTGAAGTTCCTTTGAATGTAAATCCGGCTCGGCAACACATTCATACACAAGGTGAGCGTCACCGTCGTTCTCCATTTCTGCCGCCTCTGTCGCAAGTGATTTGGTCGGTGCTTTTATAATAATCTCGCCGTCAAGGCTTTTCACATATATTCTCGCTTTCTTCGGACTTTTCTTTGCCTCAAGCACTTGTTCTTTACGTTTAATAAGCTCTGCAAGAGTAATCTTTGTATTCTTATCCATAGTTATTTACCTCCGTTATTATATTACGCATTCATTGTAGTTGTAAGGTCATGGTCGGTAAAACCACCGCTAAATTCTTCCTCAACTATCTTACCGTTTTCAAAATTCATAAGTGACACATCATTATACCAACAGTTATCAAGCTGAATTGTTTCATAGCCGCCATTATCGGGGTCTTCAAGTCTTGCCACCAAAGTATGTCTTGTGTCCTGTCCCTTTTTATGACCGTCGGCTATTGCCTTACCTCTTGAATATACTTTTCGCACCGTATATGAAAATTCATAATCAACGCCCATTAATTTTGAATCATTGGTTGTATCTCCGGCAAAGCTTACGCTTTCACGGTTTGTCTTTTCCTTTGCCTCGAACTTATACACTTCATAGGCAAGCATTCCGTCAATCCAAAGTTTACCGAATGTACCGGAACAAAGTTGATTTCCTCTCGGTTTAATACTTTCAGCCATTATTTATCACTCCAATCCTATTTTAAAACTCAAGTCCTCAATACAATCCTGTATTGTAATATCCGCACCCGCAAATATGATACTTCCCGTATTTGCGACTTCAATCTCACTGTCTGTCATACCCGACACATCATATTTCTGTGCAAGCCATTCACGTTGCGACTCAACGTCAATATATGCTTTGCAATCTGCACCGTCGTATAATACGCCCTGTGATTGCAACGACTTAAAATACTGATTAATCGCACCGATGAAAAGCATTTTATTTTCGTGACTGTTTACAACGTTAATATAATTTTCCTCAAACGATGCTTTTATATCATCTCTTATGAGGTCAAGACTGTCTATAATCTTGATTTTTTTCATATCCTCCGTCTTATCACCCGACAATGTTACAAGCGAATTGACACCTCTGCCGACTTTAACCTTTTCGCCGTCATTAATAAGTATAAACTTACCGCCGTCTATATCATCATCCGGAGTTGTACTTTCCGTTATGCTTTCAACCTCCGCAAGAGTTTGATACGTTGCGCCCTCTGTCATAGGCAATCCTGCCAAAAGTCCTGCAATACGGCAACAGTATTCGGCAGTGGTATAAACCTTTGTACCGACTTTTATATCATTGGTTGCGAAGTTTATAATACCCTCATTATTCGCCGCATACGGAAGTACGGCTTTAAATGTCTTTTTCGCACTTCTCTGCGCGATAATCCAATCCGCAATATCTTTTTCGTTATCGGCAAGCGACGGTATTGCAAGGTAATTCCACTTTTTATTTTTTAATCGTGCAAGCGCGTCGTCATAGGTATCTTCCGCACCTATTCTCTCAACAATAACCCTTTGCGGTCCGCCGAGGAACGTCTTGCTTATGTAATCATAATTTGCGGTTGTCCAATGAGATTTTACAACTTCACTCTCATTTGTATACGAATATGATGTAATATCACCTTTGGTTGCGTCACGCAAAATCAGTGCAACAATGCCGTTTGCACTTCGTTTAATCGCCGTTTCAGCTTTAGACTGAAACGCTATATTTATTTCAGGTAAACCCATTATAAATCTCCTCCTAATATCAAATCTTCTGCATTATCGTATGTACTGTCGTTTCTCACCTTAACGGTGTAATTGTATACAAGCTCCGTCACAAGTGTGTAGTTCTCCAAAGAAAAATCTATACTAAAACTTCGTATACGCATACCGTCGGACAATACAAGCGGATTGTATAAAAACAAACCTCTTAATTTTTCAGCCACTTCGATAAATTCGTCTTGACTTATCTCTTTCGGAACATATCGTATTTTTACCGTCTGCGTTTCATCGTCCAAAAATGAATTTGTCGACTGTACGTTAAGCGGAAACATTTCAACGATAAAGCAAGGCTCTGAAAATCCTTGTTCTGTGTATGCCGTATATACCGCATAATCATCGCCAAACAGGTTATGAATAGCTTTCGTCACTGCATTTTTTATTTTTGATGTCATTTCAATACTTCCTCCATTTTCTGCATAAGTATTTTAGGTGCATCCCTTTCGACTTTCGGTACTACGGTGTTAAGATACTTTTTACCCTCAACCCACTTTTTGCCGTTTTTCTTAGGCTTGTACTTCGGGGACGTACCCTTTCCGAGCCTTGTACGGTGTCCGAACTCCACATAAGGAGCATATTCAAGTGCGGTATATATTCCGCCCTTTACCGTACTTCCGCTTACTGTTGTTTCTTCTGTTTGCCAACTCTTTTTTAAAGTACCGCCCACTTTACCGTTTTTGTAATGCCCCGGCTTTGTTACGTTACTTATGTATTTAAGTGCTCTTTGAGAAATCTCATTCATAGCGGATACACAAGCTTTGGTGTAATCCGCACTTTCCATTTGCTTTTGTAATTTCTCAAGCTGTGAAAAATCAATCTCATTCATTACGCATAATCCTCGAATAATTCCAGTGCAATTTCTTGGTGTGATGTATAAACCGCACTTTCACCGCTACGGCAATAGTCAGTTGTTTTTCCGTTTTGTGTAACGGTTATTTTACTGCCCGACGGTATTTCAACCTCCGGCGCAATAAAAAGCACAACCGATTGCGATACGGTGCTGTATCCGTCATCTTTCGCCGCCGAATTTCGGCTTTGAAACGAAAGTCGGCAAGGCTGTTCCGTTAAAACAGCCTTTTCGGTAAATACAGTTTCTCCTGTTTCCTCATTCACGCTTGAAACTTTCACTTTGACAGAACATAAGCCTTTATACAGTCTTTCAATCGCCTCTCTTACCATATTCATCACCACACCAACTTTCTGAAACGTGCAAGCCTTGCTTTGTAGTCTTTAAACACGCTCGACATACTGCTTGAATTACTGCCGTACGATACCGTAACATCGCCCTCTTTGATTGACGTTACATTGTCGTATCGTCCCGATGATGCCGATATATCATAGCGGAACAAGTCCGCCGCCATAAGTATAACGGTATGCTTTAAATCATCGGGAATACCGTCAATATGGCAATAATTCTTGATATATTCGATTGTGCTTTCAATACATCTTTCGGCTTTTCCTCTGTCATCTTCGCTTATGCCGTACATATCCGCAAAAACAGCTATATACTCATCCATAAGTCACCTCATCAAATCTTGTGACGCATTTCGACAATTCTAATCTGCTTAGGGTCATATACAGGTGTCCAGTTTGTTGCATTAGCAAGTTCCGTACGCGTAGGACCTTCCGTATTTGCGACATCGGCGTCCGTAAACTTAACACCGCGTGGGTGAAGAATATACGTCTTACGATTGATAAGATAGTCAACACCACTGCCCTTTTTCTTATCTCTGTCTGTTTCGGTTGCAACAAACTTTTCCGGTGTACCGTTACCGAGTGCAATCGCACCGTTGCCGAAAAGATATGTTGAAAATACTTGACTCGAACCCGAACCTGTTACGGGACAGCCGTCATCAATAATAACTCGCTTACCCATATATGTACTGAACGGATTTGCACCGGACGGCTGAATTACGTCAATAAGGTCTTGCTTTCTGAGTGCCGCCTCAACCGCACTGTGCATAACAACAGCGGTAAGTTCCGCTTTGTTGTCGCCTAAAAGCTGTTGTGCGTCAATAAAAGCACTTCCGCTCCATTTTGCACTGTTACCGCTTGCGCTTGAAATATCAAGAATGTTTGACGCAAGTCTTGTTTCAGCCTCTTTAGGCGAACCGTCGGATACTGCCGGAATTGTGCCGAAGATACCTTTAAGCACAGCGATAAGTTCCTTTTGTAAATCTCTCACCCAAAAGTCAGATACAAGACTTGCAATCGCCGCCATAGGGTCAGCACCCGACATTGCGGCCGAAAGGTCTGTCGCACTCCACATTTTTGCACGTCTTAAAATTACCGCAACGTCTTTCTTACTGCTGATTTTGTCGGCAGTAAGGTCGTCACCCTCGATAACCGTTTCCGATTCACCTGTTAGGTCAGAGAAAAACGGCATATTTACAAGCGGACTTGCCTGTGACGCAAGCTTGTCAAACTCTGCGTCGTTTTGAACTATACCGCTCTGCACAAGTGCCGATTTTTCAAGTGTTTTTTGAATAACGTACGGATTAAACAGTTCCGGTACGATAATATCTGATAATGTTGTTCCCATATTAAATTCCTCCTGTCGTTCCTGCCTCTTGCATTAATACTTTTGCTCTTGCAGGGTCGTTTTTATAAATTTCACCTTGTTTGGTAAGATTAAATGTTTCCTTTGCCCAAGGATTTACGTCTGAACCTCCACCGCCGCTTTTTGGTGTGTATGCTCCGCCTTTTTCGGCAAAAAGGTGTGAGTACGTCTTATCCTCTCTGAGCGGTTTAAGAATATCGTCTACACCGACAGGCTTTCCGTCTTTGTCGAATGTAAACTTATCAATTCCGCCTTGCTTGTAAATAAGATAGTCGGCATCGGTTACACCGGCTTTTGAAAGCTGTTCCTTTAATGCGTATGTCTTTGCGGTGTTCAACGCATCTGTTTTAAGCGTTTCAATCTCGCTTTCATACCCTTTGATTTTGTTCTGCAATTCCGCGTTGTCGGCATTTGATTGTTTAAGGTCCTCAATGGTTTTGTTCGCCGTTTTAAGCTCCGTAACTTTGTCATTGAAAACATTTTTCGGTACTGCATACTTCGGAAATTCAGAGTTTACAGTCGACATCACTCCGTCAATATCCAATTTGCCGTCCTCAATCTTTGCCTTTTCCAATATTGCCTTTAACCATTCCATTCTTATTTCTCCTCCATAATTAATTTTTTATTCAGGTGCGTTCCTGTAAAAAGCATTGTTCTTTATTCTCTGCAACGCTGAAAAAAGAGTATAAAAAAAGCACCGTTTTATAGGTGCTAAGGTGGTAAACCTCGTATATTCACTTGTCCCACTCTCCTTTTTTGTATCAAAAAAGCACGCCCTAAGACGTGCTTAATGTATATTTAATTTATATACCGGGAATTGTTTCTTTAATGCTTTTAGCTAAATTTGCCGCTTTTTTCATCAAAGAATTTTCGCTAAGATATTCAAGTCCTTTTAATGTTATTCGGACATCATCGAATTTGATTCCCTGTATTCCTATCATATCAACTATGATTACTCCGGTTATATATTCTTCTTTGGCAAGCATTCTGATAATATTCTCAAATCGATTTTCTGTTATCTTGAAATTTTCTGCCTTTAGCAAAGACCTATCAACTTCATCACAATCCATTGCACTTTCAAGGACTTTAAGTATTTTATAAATAACTTTAAAATTATCCATTGCCTATACTCCCTTTGTTGTAATAAAAACATACTCATTAGTGTTTTTTGCTTTAATCAAACATACTATATTCTTTTCGTAACTTCTCGTAATACTTTTTTACTTCTTCAGGTGCATCTTCTCGTAAGTGGCATTCTCCGTCGGGATACTCTTCCCATTTGTCCAACTCTTTACTCATCTTCAAATCATATTCTGTTATAAGCCTCATCATTTTACACACCTCTTTACCAATTCCAATAACCGCTTATCTTTTACAATTCCCTTTTTCTCTTGTAACAGCACTTCCGCAATTAATTCATTTAATTGTCTGTTGCCCTCTCTTTTCAATCCATCTTTTGCATTTCGACTAACAGTATTTGACACATAAGAATAATCAAGTCTTTGTTGTTCCTTTACGTATTTCCGCAACTCTGATTCTATGTTCATTTTATTACTTTCTCCACCGTTTGTCAACACAAAATCCCAATGTTTCTTATGGAACATTTCATGCCACAATACATCAAGCTTGTTCTCCGCGACAAAATACCCGTCTTTTAGCATTTCATTCAAAAAGCTTTCATCTGTCAATTTCTCATTGATATATAAGCGATTGTTTTTGTGACTGTATGCGGCTATACCTTTTATTGATTTTGCTATTACGATTTCTGAAACATCACCCAATAAATCGATACTATTCTTAGTATCTATTACAAACTTTATTGTATTCTGTGCGTTCTTCGAGTTTGTTTGCGTATAAATACCGTTATGATTTTTTACAGGATTGCATTTACATCTAACACCATCTTCATCAAATACTTTCGACAAAGACATAGTATCAGTATCTTCAACATTTTCAAGTGTTTCCTCTTCTTCCACAAAATATCCCGTTATTGTACCACGACAACGGGTATGAAACGGCGGTGCGGTTATGCCTTGCTGATATTCGGACAGTTTAAAATGCTTTCCGTGCATACTTGCACACTCATCGCAAATATCACTGTCCATATTCTCGTCAATCTCGTATTCGTCACACCCTGCGTCCATTATCGAACGCAATCTTGCGTCAACCATAATATGCGTATATTCCGTCTGATACAGTGCGGCGGAACGGCTTTTTGAAACATTCATTCTTGCAGAAATATTTTTAATCATTTTATCGGGACTGTCGCCCCTTGTTATGCCCTGTACAAGATTTGTATTGAGTTCTCTTAAAAGTTTCTGCTTATCGTTCCATATCCTGTCGGAGAAATTACTTCCGTCAAGCCACTTTTCATACACTGCGTTTCGTACGGTTTCACTGTCAAACTTAGCAAAATTTACGTCACTGTCAAGCGAATCGGCTATATGTTTATGTGTTGTATAATATGTATCACTGTACGCCTTTTCAAGTGATGTTGAAAATTTATCCTCTTGCTTTTGTTTCAAGAGTTCGACTTCTCCACGCATTTGATATTTGAGTGCCTCCAAACGGCTTACCCTTGAACGCATATACTCATTATCAAGCATTGCCGTCCACTTGCCGTCTGCGTTATCAAGTGCCTTTTCCCTAAACTCCTCAAGCGACATCTTAAAGCCTTTAAGTTCTTCACGACTTAACTGCTTTCGTGCCTCTGCCATACTGATACCGTTTTCACCCGCATACCTTGCGTAAAACGTTTCAATCTCTTTTTTTATGCCGTTTAAGGACCTTTCATACTCTTTTATAAGTTCGCGTTCTATATCATCGGCTTTCTGTGCGTGGATTTTTAAAAGCTCACTGTTCCTCTTCTTCCAATACTCGTTCATTATGTCCACCCATTATATCGTCACTGTCGTCCTTTTCTTCCGCAATTCTCTCCATTTCCTTATCTGCGTCCTCAACAAACGGATGACGTTCGATAATCGTGCGTTGAGATATAACACCAACGCTTTTTTGTGCTATATCCGCAAGTTCGGTGTCGTTTGAAACGCTTGTCCTTGTCCACGTCTGCGTGACATTTTCACAAGCGATACCGCTGTAATCGCATATCGCTTTGATGAGTTCTTCAAACCCACTCCTAAACTCCATTTCTGCCATACCGGCTTTGAGTTCAAGCAGTGAATACAAATATTTCAATGCCGTACCCGATGAATTACCGAAGTTCTGTGGGTCCGGGTCAATACCCTTACCCTGTTCAAAAATACTCTTGCGTGTCATTTGGAGCATTTTCTCTCTTGCCTCAACCGGAATATCAATCGTCAAAGTCGAAAGTCCTCCGCTTGCTCCGTCCTCCGAATCAAGCTTAACAGTCTTGTACTTCTTGAGCTGTGTCAAAAACTCCGAAAGGCTCTCGCCCTCATATCCGCTGAGTACGAATATAATCTCCTGTATATCTTCAAGGTCGTTTATAAAACCGCTGTATGTCTTGTCATATGTATCAATAAGTCCTTTTATCGGTGTAAGGTCATCACGATGAAAGCCGTTATTGAAAAACGGAATAAACGGTACACGTCCGAAGTTATGACTGTACACGTTACATACAGTTCCGTTTGTTTCAACGTCATACACGTTGAACATATTATACATTTCAAGCCGTTCAAGACCGTCGCCAATCTTCTTACGGAATACACTGCATTCCTTATCAGTCCAATACTCGTAAATGTGGTATGTATCGCCGTTATCGTCAAGCTCCTGATACGTTCTGAAACAAGCCGTCAATTCGTGTTCCAAAGTATCGCCCCATATCGGTATAACTTGTTTACTGTCTATAACGTCATACTTAAATCCGTCATTATCCCAGTAGTGAATCCAACCTACACCCGCATTTGACGCATTTATTGCAAGTCTTGAACATATTTTCGTGTATCGACTGCCGAGTATATCGCTTATTTTCTCATTCGCCGATTTATTCCCGACATCAAATAACGGCGGTGACGTAAACATATATGCGGACTTTTGGTCTACAAGCAAGCCGTGAAAATTTGATGGTATTCTGTTATCGGCATTTCTCAAAGGCTTTTCGTCCTCACTATGCTTTATGTGCAAAATATCGTTGTCGTTTAAGTAATACCTTTCCGCCGTCTGCACTCTCGATATAAAATTCTCGTGTCCGGGTATATATTTTTTTATCAGCTTTTTCACTGTTTCCAAATCCATTTTTATCACCTACTTTAAAATTGACAGTCCGCCCTTTTTCCTGTTCATCATTTCCGCAATACCCGTTGTTGCGTCGGGTGCGTCGTCGTGTTTGTTCCTGCCCTCACGCTGATATGTTGTCATCGCCTTATAGTATTCGGGAAAACGTATATGCCAGTCGCAAGGAAAATATATATGCTCCATTACCCAAGTGCTGTTGGATAATATTCGTGCCTCTTTGTTATTGCTTTGGTGAAACCATTTCACCGTTGTAAAATTACTGCCGTACTTTTCGGCAAGGATTTCACGCACACGTCTTGCGAACGAACGTCCGCCGTTATTGCTTTCAATCTTTGCAAGGTTGACGTTGTTCTCGTATAATCTGCGTGCCGTTTCACCCTCTGTAATCTCCATAGGCTCGTCGGTATAATACACGTCTATGACGTATACTTCTTTGCCGTATATGCCGTATATTATGTTGCAGAGATAGTCCGCACCTGTATCGGCGGTATCGCAATATGATTGTATTTGCGTAATCGGCGGTAAACTGTCGTATGTTTTAAGCGTTGTGTAGAGTTTGCCTTGCAAATCAATCGGCTCTTGCTGATAGTTCGCACTTGCTACATCCGCACCCATTGCCTTAATCTTTAAGTCGTAACTGCTCCGTGAAAGTATTTCGTCACAAAGCATATTGCCGTCATCACGAACGGCTTTCATCGTGATTACTCTGTGCGATATGTTGTTCTCGCTGAAATACTCAATCGCACGTCCCGCAAGGTCGCCCGAAGCCCACCGTGTCATTATAATGATTATCTTGCCTTTTTCTTCAAGTCGTGAAAGCATTGTGTTCGTAAACCATTCCCAATGCTTTTCTTTGACTGTTTCGTTGTATGCCTCCTCAGCATTTTTGATAAGGTCGTCGATTATAAGTAAACTCGCTCCGAAACCTGTCGCAGTACCGGACGGCGATGTGGCAAGATAGTTGTTGTAACCGCCCTCAAGGCTCCATAAGTTCATCGCTCCGTCGCCTTGCTTTATTTTCACATTCGGAAATATGTCACTGTAAATAATCTTATCCTTATCCGCTTTTTCCTCTTGAATGGCGTTACGCACCGCTTTTGAAAAAGTGGTTGATAATGTTTCATTGTATGAGCCGGTCATTATTTTTTCGCTTTGATTTCTGCCGAGCACCCACTCAACAAACATTGAAGCAGTACGGCTCTTGCCGTGACGCGGCGGTAAATTGATAATCAGTGCGTCTTCGTCACTTTCGTAAAACGATTGCATTTCATTGCATAATCGTACAAGAAATTCTCGCTCCGGCTTGTAGAATGACGGTGCGGTTAAATGGCAAAAATAAAAGAACTCACGTCGTGCAAGTTCTTTCTTCGCCTCAAGCATTATTAAGTTTTTATCCATCGCCAATCAACTTCCTTAATTCATCGATCGTAAGATTTGCCATAGGATTGTTTATGTCCATTGTGCCACTGTGCGTTATTTCCTGTTTCGGTGAAAATTCATCTTTGCATTTGCGTTCAAGATACCATAACGACAAATTAATATCACCCTTTTTTATCCCGTGTGCAACGTTTAATTTCGACTTCATTTTGATATTGTCTTTAAGTAGCTCTTTTCGCTCCGAAAACTCCTTGTGTTTCTTGCAGTAATCGTATAACGTGCTTACCGCTATATCCGCATAAATACAAGCCTCTCGGTCACTTAACCCCATTAAAAATCCCTCTTCGAGTTTTTGGACTGTCTCTTTCGTAATCTTTCTCGGTCTTGCCATGAATTTCACCTCCTGTTTTTGGGTATAGAAAAAGCACTACCTATGCGATAGTGCCTTATATTTTATTTTGATACAATAGTGACATTGTATTGTTTTGCTCAGTTGACTGTGTTGCTTTCTTCTTTTTCCGCTATCAGTTCATCTAAGACTTGCAATGCAATTCGGCATTGAGTACACTCATCTTTTCTATATATTCCGAATGCTAATAATATAAACATCGCTATTATAGCAACAAAAAAATAAAAAATTTTGGTAACTATTGATACAAGTGTCACTGCTAATGTTATAAATGCCAAAATAGCGGCTATTGCACTGTATGCATTGTCTTGTTTTCTGTCTTCTAATCTTGTTTCTATACGCAATCTTTCCTTTTTTAGATATTCTAAAGATTCATCAGTATAAAATATTTTTGTGTTTTTACGATACTCGAGATATTTATTGTCGTCCGATTTATGTTTTCGTACGTGATCCCAAAATAATATTCCCATAATTTTATCCTCCGTAAAATTGTATTTGTGTATATAATTCGACAATATCACACAAAATTCCTTTTTTACAAAAAATAAATTTCCAAAAAATTAATATCTCCACTCCCACCAATCACACGAGATATTCACCCATCATCTCACGATGATACACTACCTTTTTACGAAAATAACGAGCGGTAAGATATAGAACACAAAATATTGCACTGTATATATGTTTTGCATTATTTTTTGTTTGCTCATTCTTTTCGCATTATAAATTGTATCACACTTTTTTCGGCAAATTCGGCATTTTTAAAAATTTATTATGTTTTCTTCGTGGATAACTCTCATCGTAATGCCCTATCTTAAATGCAATCCACTGCCACGTCGGCATTACAGTGCCGTCTATGTATCTGTATCGGAATATGCGGCGTGTTTCACTGTCCAATATACCGGCAACAAACAATTCAATTTTATTTTTCTGCCGCTCCAAGCGTTGACGTAATACAATATCAGATATATGCGTTGGCTCAACACCCGACACAGAAATACAGTGTTTGACGTACGGAAATTCGCTGTCAGAGCCTGTGACAGTACCGTGTACTGTATTACTGTTTATTCTGTCATTTACCTCGTTTAATTCCGCTACAATACTGCGATACTGTTTTAGATCTTCCTTTGTCAAATTAATTCCCCCTGTCTAAATATTCAATACGTCCGTTTGAATAAAATACCATTTTACAATCATTGCGGATTGTATCTTTAATTATTTTTATTCTGCCGTTCATCATATCCATTAATACAAATTTTGCAGTTTGTCCGATGTCCGCCATACGTTTTTTACGCCAACCGAATTGCATATATAACGGATATAGCGCCACAGGAAGTATCGTCTGCATTTTGTATATAATCATCTTCATACCATCTTCGTCAACGGTATCTGTTTTCAAGGTCAACGGTTTAAAATCTGCCATTAATGACTGATAATCAAAATCACATTCAGACTTAATTTCATCAGTAAGTTGTATTACTGTTCGTGTTTCGTTGCCGATGTGTTGTAAATAATTATGCGCATATGTTATGTACCGCACCAATCGTTTTTGATTCCAACCGTACTTTGTATGTAAATACCACACAACGAACACAACAGAATTAACAATCGCCTCTTTGGTTGCCTCAACTTCGACAACTTTATAGGCTTGCAGTGCCTTTTTAGTATTAAATTTCTTGACACCATGCTTTTCAGCTACTTTTTTGAAATTTTCAACCAATGCTGATTCTTCCTTGCATCGTTCTACCTGTTTCAATCTCTGCCGCATTTTCTTGCGTTTCTTCGCTATTTTATCTTTCACGCTCTACTCAACCTTTCTTGTCCGGTACATACTCCGGACACTTTTCAATCCTATACGAATCATACGTCTTGCGTTGTACCTTTTCAGCAGTCCAACCCTCCACAGGCTGAAAGCAACTGCTCCACGAACAATCGCCGCAAGCTTTCTGACACGCCCAACATAATTGTTCTTTAACCATTTTGTACCTCGTCTAATCTCTGAACATACTCAGTAAAATACCATATCAGTTCATCTTTGAATACTTCGATAGCTTCTTCGGCTTTTTCTTTGGTGGTGAAATATATTGTATTAGGTAATCGCATAATATAATAATACTCTGCGTACATTTCTTCAGAACTATATATAATAAACCACTTCTTTTTACTTTCATTGTTCCAATCTTCTACTGAAATAGGCTCGTCGTTTTGTGCCTGCCATTGTCTTAGTTGACGGAGTAATCTGT
>OLNW01001199.1_pt1 | contig 26556 bp, 16 predicted proteins | sample 1672121 | NCBI WGS metagenome assembly OLNW01 (sample SAMEA3136648, study PRJEB25190) | human gut metagenome
GTGATTTGGAATGCATTTTGACCAAGTTACTGTGAACGGAGTGAACAGTAACAAAGCGGTCATTGTGAGCAGTGACAAGAAAATTTGATTGGAGGAATCAGAGATGGAAGCCCCGAAAATTCTTATAGTAGATGATGAAAGCCGTATGAGAAAGTTGGTGAGAGACTTTCTCGAAAAAAAGAATTTCCAGGTTCTGGAGGCCGGTGACGGCGAAGAAGCAATGGACATTTTTTATGAAGAAAAGGATATTGCCCTTATACTTCTGGATGTTATGATGCCGAAAATGGACGGCTGGGAAGTATGCAGGGAGATCCGTAAGAATTCCAAGGTGCCGATCATCATGCTGACAGCACGTGGAGATGAGAGGGATGAACTCCTGGGATTTGACCTTGGAGTGGATGAATACATCTCGAAACCGTTCAGCCCGAAGATTCTGGTTGCGAGAGTGGAGGCCATTCTTCGAAGAACAGGACAGGATGCAGGAAATGATGTTCTGTCAGCCGGTGGAATTGTGATCGATAAGGCCGCACATCAGGCAACTGTTGACGGAGAGCCTATGGAACTGAGCTTTAAGGAATTTGAACTCCTGACATATTTCCTTGAGAATCAGGGAATTGCTCTTTCCAGGGAGAAAATTCTGAATTCCGTATGGAATTATGATTATTTTGGAGATGCCAGAACCATTGATACGCATGTCAAGAAACTGAGAAGTAAGATGGGTGCGAAGGGAGAATATATCAAGACAGTCTGGGGAATGGGTTATAAATTTGAGGTGGATGAATCATGAAATGTTTACACGAAGATTCAGCTAAGAAGCACAAGACCAGGAAATTTCATCCGCTTCGCCGACAGATAGCAGTCCTGTTTATCGGACTGCTTCTTCTTTCTATGATCGTCATAACACTGATCAACGGACTGTTTCTGGAACATTATTATATCAGCAGGAAAACAGAAGTTCTGAGAGATGCGGTGCAAAATCTGGAAAGTCTTGACGTAGTAACGGACTCGGACGGAAACAGCAGTGCAGAAATCTCAGATCAGATATTTAAGGACTGCTCTGAGAATAATCTTACCTGGGTGATGATCACAGCGGATGGTCAGACGATATGTGCTGTCGGAAGCAATGAGGATCTGCTGGAGGCCCGGCTGGTAGGATATATTTACGACCTGGACCGGAAGAAGGGTAAGGAAAAAGTCCTTCAGAAGTATGACAGCTATGTGATCCAGCAGGTAAGTGACCGCTTTGCGGGAATGGAGTATGTAGAAAGCTGGGGAGAACTGGGAAATGGATGCTATTTTCTGATCCGTACCCCGCTGGAGAGTATTCGTGAGAGTGTTGCAATCTCCAACAGTTTTTATTTCTACGTGGGTCTTGTGATCATTGCTCTGAGCGGACTGATGATCTGGGTGGTCACGAAGCGTATTACAAAGCCTATCAGTGAACTGACGCGGCTTTCTACCAAGATGAGTGAACTGGATTTTGATGCAAAGTATCACAGCCAGGCAGGTAATGAGATTGATGAGCTTGGAGAGAACTTCAACAGAATGTCCGAACAGCTGGAAAAGACAATCTCAGAGCTTAAATCAGCGAACAATCAGCTCCTTAAGGACATCGAAAATAAGGAAAAGATTGACAGGATGCGACAGGAGTTTTTGAATAATGTTTCTCATGAGCTTAAGACGCCGATCGCACTGGTGCAGGGATATGCAGAAGGCCTTAAAGAAAATATCTCTGATGATCCGGAGAGCAGAGAATTTTATTGTGATGTGATCATGGATGAAGCGGCCAAGATGAACAAGCTTGTCAAGAACCTGCTGACACTGAATCAGCTGGAATCCGGCCGGGATGAGGTGACCATGGAGAGATTTGATATTGTAAGTCTGATTCGGGGAGTCCTCCAGTCTATGGATATCATGATCCAGCAAAAAGAGGCAAAAGTGAATTTTGAAGCATCGGATCCGGTATATGTCTGGGCAGATGAGTTCAAGATTGAAGAAGTTGTGACGAATTATACCAGCAATGCACTGAATCACTTGAATGGCGAGAAGGAAATTGAAATCCGTGTGCTGCCCGAGGATGACCGTGTCCGGGTAACGGTATTTAATACAGGAACTCCGATCCCGGAGGAGGATATTCCGAAACTGTGGAACAAATTTTACAAGGTAGATAAGGCAAGGACCAGGGAATATGGTGGAAGCGGAATCGGACTTTCCATCGTAAAAGCGATCATGGAAAGTCTGCATCAGCAGTATGGTGTGCAGAATTATGATAACGGAGTCGAATTCTGGTTCACACTGGACCGCAAAAATGATTAAAAAAGGAGCGGATGTAAAGAAATTACTTTGCATCTGCTTCTTTTTGCTGTATACTTGCTTACATGACAGTTACTTTTTGGAGAACTGTGTTATATGAAAAAAGACAGGATGTGAGACGCGAATGATAGGTATTATCGACTATGATGCAGGAAATATCAAAAGTGTAGAAAAGGCACTTGAATATCTTGGGGAGGAAACGGTTGTATCTCGTGATCCCGAAGTGCTGACAAAGGCAGACAAGGTGATTCTTCCCGGTGTTGGAAGCTTTGGAGAGGCAATGGAAAACCTGCATAAGTATGGTCTGGTTCCGGTAATAAAGGATATGATAAAGGAAGGAACTCCTTTTCTTGGAATCTGTCTGGGGCTGCAGCTCCTTTTTGAGAGCAGCGAGGAGACACCTGGCGTTGAGGGGCTTGGAATCCTGAAGGGCAGAATCCTCCGAATTCCATCATCTCCGGGACTTAAGATTCCACATATGGGATGGAATTCCCTGCATCTGCAGAATAATGGAAGATTGTTTAAGGGCATTCCGGAAGATACGTATGTTTATTTTGTGCATTCCTATTATCTTCAGGCAGAAGAATCGGAGATTGTAAAAGCAGTGACAGATTACAGCACGACGATTCATGCTTCTGTTGAGAAGGACAATGTATTTGCCTGCCAGTTCCATCCGGAAAAGAGCAGCAGATATGGTCTTAAGATTCTCGAAAACTTTGCAAAACTTGAGAAGGAGGGGAACTGAAATGTTTACAAAAAGAATCATTCCCTGTCTGGATGTAAATAACGGCCGGGTGGTAAAAGGCGTTAATTTTGTGGATCTTAAGGACGCAGGAGATCCGGTGGAGATTGCCAGAGCCTATGATGCAGCAGGTGCAGATGAACTTGTTTTTCTGGATATCACGGCATCCTGCGAGGAACGTGATACCGTTGTGGATATGGTGCGGCAGGTTGCAGCGAATGTTTTTATCCCGTTTACCGTAGGTGGCGGCATTCGTACAGTAGAGGATTTCAGGAAACTTCTCCGTGAGGGTGCAGACAAGATCTCTGTCAATTCTGCGGCGATCGATCGTCCGGAACTGATCACAGAGGCAGCAGAGAAGTTCGGAAGCCAGTGCGTGGTCGTTGCAATCGATGCCAAGAGAAGACAGGATGGCGGCTGGAATATCTATAAACATGGCGGACGACTGGATACAGGCATTGATGCCATTGAGTGGGCCAAGAAGGTTGAGAAGCTCGGTGCGGGTGAAATCCTTCTTACCAGTATGGATTGTGATGGCACCAAGGCAGGATATGATATTGAGCTTACCAGAGCGATCGCGGATGCAGTTTCTGTTCCGGTCATTGCATCCGGAGGTGCGGGAACTCTGGAGCATTTTTATGATGCACTGACAGAAGGCGGTGCGGATGCGGCACTGGCAGCATCTTTATTCCATTACAAAGAACTGGAGATCCGTCAGGTAAAGGACTATCTGGCAGAGAAAGGGATTTCCGTCCGAAGATAAGAGGTGATAGGAAATGGCTCCTTTATCAGGAGAGTGGCTGGAAGCATTAAAGGGAGAATTCCATCAGCCATATTATTCGAAGTTATACAAAACAGTGATGCAGGAATACCAGACACAGAAGATTTTTCCTCCGGCAGAGGATATGTTTAATGCATTTCATTTTACCCCGCTGAGTCAGGTAAAAGTTGTGATTCTCGGACAGGATCCATATCACAATGACGGACAGGCACATGGACTTTGCTTTTCTGTCAAAAGAGATGTGGAGATTCCGCCGTCACTGGTGAATATTTATCAGGAACTGCATGACGATCTGGGATGCTATATTCCGGATAACGGTTATCTGGAAAAGTGGGCGAAACAGGGAGTGCTGATGTTGAATACAGTGCTGACTGTCCGTGCACATCAGGCAAACTCTCACAGGGGCATCGGCTGGGAACAGTTTACCGATGCAGCGATCCGAATCCTGAATGAACAGGATCGGCCGATTGTTTTTCTTCTGTGGGGACGTCCGGCACAGACCAAAAAATCCATGCTCAATAATCCGAAGCATCTGATCCTGGAGGCTCCGCATCCAAGTCCGCTGTCTGCGTACAGAGGCTTTTTTGGATGTCGTCATTTCAGCAAAACCAATGAATTCCTGCTTCGCAACGGGCTGGAGCCGATCGACTGGCAGATCGAGAATAAGACAGAACAGGAAAATAAGGAGTGAACATGAATCAGAAGAACAATTTAGTCAAAAACGCGTCTTTTCTGATGATCGCGGCAATGATTTCCAAGGTTATCGGGTTATTATACAAAAGTCCGCTTTCTTCGATCGTAGGAAATATGGGAATGGGATACATCAGTCTTGCCCAGAATGCCTATATGATCCTTCTGATGATTGCTTCTTTCAGTATCCCTCAGGCAGTCTCCAAGCTGATCTCTGAGAGGATTGCTTTAAAGGATTACAAAAACGCACAGAAGATTTTTCATGGTTCTCTGATCTATGCGGCAATCGTAGGCGGAATTGTGGCACTGGTGTGTTTGTTTGGGGCGAGGTTCATCATTCCGAGTAATCAGCCCAATGCGGTGCTGGCACTGCAGATTTTGTCACCTACGATTTTTCTTTCAGGAATTCTTGGCGTGTACAGGGGATATTTTCAGGCATACAGAAATATGATGCCTACTTCGATTTCGCAGATCCTTGAGCAGATTTTTAATGCGGCAGTCAGTCTGATCGCTGCGTGGATGTTCATCAAGTATTTTGCGGATGGAAGTGATGGCAGCGTTGCAAAATGGGGTGCTGCCGGTTCTACGGTGGGAACGACTGCAGGTGTTGTGATCGCACTTCTGTTTATGCTTCTTGTGTATGGTGTGAATCGCAGAAATATCAAGAGAAGAGTAGCAGGAGATCATTATCATGAGGCAGAATCTTATGGTGAGATCCTGAAACTGATCATCTTGATCGTATCGCCGATCATCCTGAGTTCTTTTATTTATAATATCAATGGATACTTAAATGGTGTACTGTACTCGGAAATTATGGGAAAACATGGCATGAACGCTGATACGATCAGTATGCTTTATGCAGAATATGCCACTTATTTCATGAGTATCATCAATATTCCACTGACACTCTCCAGTGCGGCACCGACCTCTATGATACCGGAGGTTTCTGCTCTGTATGCGACTGGCGATATCGATGAAACAAGGAGAAGAGTAGACCAGACGGTACAGCTTTCCATGTTTATTTCCATTCCGTGTGCAGTCGGTCTTGCTGTCCTGGCACAGCCGATCGTATCTCTGCTCTTTGGAGGAACAAACGGTGTTGCAGGGAAGCTTCTTATGCTGGGTTCCTTTACGATCCTCCTGAATGGAATGTCCAATATTTCCAACGGTGTGCTTCAGGGAATCGGAAAGCCGAAGATCCCGATGATGACAGCAGCGGTGGCACTTGTGGTTGATGTGATCGCGGTTGTGCTGCTTCTGATGTTTACGGATCTTGGAATTTATGCACTTCTGGTTGCAATGATTATCTATGCGATTGTTGTATGTGTGATGAATGATATCTTTATGAAAAAATATCTGGATTACAGGAATCCATGGAAGACCGCCTATGTAAGCCCGATCATTGCTTCTGTTGTTATGGGAGTAGTGGCAGCAGGGGTATATTATGGATTACATGCCATAGTGCCGTCCAATATTATCTGCCTTGGTGTGTCGATCATCCTGGCAGCGGCAGCGTATTTTCTGGTTTATGTTCTGGTCGATAAGAGCGCTTCCGAGCGGCTCCTTCGAATACCGGGCGGGACGTATCTTGTCAGAATCGCAGATAAATTTCACAGATAATGAACAAAAGAGCATTTTCGGAATCCCTCCGAAAATGCTTTTTCCAAGTATACAATACTAGCTGTGAACAGTTATTTTCAAAATCCTGAAGTTGGTCATTGTCATTTGGAAAAGTTTGTCGTATAATGTTACGGAATTCGATTAAGAAACACTTTTTAATAAGAAGTAATACATTTTATTACAAAGAAACACGTTACATTCATAACTGTATGATACAGTTTATGACGAGGAGGTCGATTTATTGAATACATACACATTGGGAATTGACATCGGATCCACGACAGTAAAAATTGCGATTCTTGATGAGCAGGAGAATCTTTTGTTTGCAGATTACGAGCGTCATTTTGCAAACATTCAGGAAACACTGGCTGATCTTCTGGAGAAAGCCCAGGGGAAACTTGGGGAAATGACACTTTGTCCGGTCATCACAGGTTCTGGTGGTCTGACACTTGCAAACCATCTGGAAATTCCGTTTGTGCAGGAGGTCATCGCAGTTTCAACTTCGCTGCAGAAGCTTGCACCAAAGACGGATGTTGCGATCGAACTTGGCGGCGAGGATGCCAAGATCATTTATTTTGAGGGCGGAAATATTGAACAGAGAATGAATGGTATCTGCGCTGGTGGTACTGGCTCCTTCATTGATCAGATGGCATCTCTGCTTCAGACAGATGCACCTGGACTGAACGAATATGCGAAGAATTACAAGGTTCTTTATCCGATTGCTGCAAGATGTGGTGTGTTTGCAAAGACAGATATTCAGCCGTTGATCAACGATGGTGCAACAAAGGAGGATCTTTCTGCGTCTATTTTCCAGGCAGTAGTCAATCAGACGATTTCCGGACTGGCATGTGGTAAACCAATCCGTGGTCATGTGGCATTCTTGGGAGGACCGCTGCATTTCCTTTCTGAACTGAAAGAAGCGTTTATCAGAACATTGAAACTGGATGAGGAGCATACGATCGTTCCGGACAATTCTCATCTGTTTGCTGCAATTGGTTCTGCATTGAATGCAAAGAAGGATGTGACCGTTTCCCTGACAGAACTCAAAGACAGACTTCGCCATTCGATCAAACTGGATTTTGAAGTAGAGCGTATGGAGCCGTTGTTTGCATCAGAAGAAGATTATGAAGCTTTCAATAAACGTCAGTCCTCCTATAAGGTCAAAAAGGGAGATCTGGCTTCCTATAAGGGAAATTGCTATCTTGGTATCGATGCGGGGTCTACTACGACCAAGACTGCTCTGGTAGGAGAAGACGGAACACTTCTGTATTCTTTTTACAGCAGCAATAATGGAAGCCCACTGAAGACTGCCATCCGTTCTATTCAGGAGATTTATTCTATACTTCCTGATGATGCACAGATCGCCTATGCATGTTCTACAGGATATGGAGAAGCACTGATGAAGGCAGCCTTTCTTCTGGATGAGGGAGAGGTTGAAACAGTGTCCCACTATTATGCGGCAGCGTTCTTTGACCCGGAGGTCGATTGTATTCTGGACATCGGCGGACAGGACATGAAGTGCATCAAGATAAAGAATCAGACCGTAGACAGCGTACAGCTGAATGAGGCGTGTTCTTCTGGATGCGGATCCTTTATTGAAACATTTGCAAAGTCACTGAATTACAGTGTGCAGGATTTTGCAAAGGCTGCTCTTTATGCACAGCATCCGATCGATCTCGGAACCCGCTGTACTGTATTTATGAACTCCAAGGTAAAGCAGGCACAGAAGGAGGGAGCGGAGGTATCGGATATCTCTGCGGGTCTTGCCTATTCTGTTATCAAAAATGCTCTTTACAAGGTTATCAAGGTGTCTGATGCGACAGAGCTTGGCAGACATATTGTGGTGCAGGGCGGTACCTTCTATAATGACGCGGTACTTCGAAGCTTCGAAAAGATTGCCAGCTGTGAAGCAATCCGTCCGGATATCGCCGGAATCATGGGAGCCTTCGGCGCGGCTCTGATCGCAAGAGAGCGTTACGAGACAGGCAAAAAGACAACGATGCTCTCTATCGACAAGATTAATGAGCTGAAATATACCACCTCTATGGCAAACTGCCATGGATGTACAAACAACTGTCGTCTGACGATCAATAAATTTACCGGCGGCCGTCAGTTTGTCAGCGGGAACCGCTGTGAGCGAGGAATTGGTAAAGAGAAGAACAAAGACCATGTTCCGAATCTCTATGAATACAAATATAAACGACTGTTTTCCTATGAACCGCTCAGTGCAGATCAGGCGACAAGAGGACAGGTGGGAATTCCGCGAGTCCTGAATATGTTTGAGAATTATCCGTTCTGGTTTACATTCTTTACAAAACTGAAATATGAAGTGGTGCTCTCACCGACTTCAACCAGAAAGATTTATGAGCTGGGTATTGAGTCTATTCCGAGTGAATCCGAATGTTATCCGGCAAAGCTTGCACATGGACATGTCAGCTGGCTGATCAAAAAAGGCGTGAAATTTATTTTTTATCCGTGTGTGCCTTATGAGCGTAATGAGTTTCCGGATGCAGTCAATCACTATAACTGCCCGATCGTTACTTCCTATGCAGAAAACATCAAGAATAACGTGGATGAACTCAAGAACCCGGATATCCGGTTTATGAATCCGTTTATGGCATTTACAACGGAGGCAATTCTGACAGACCGTCTGGTAGAGGTGTTTAAGGATATCCCAGCTGATGAAGTAAAGGCGGCAGCACATGCGGCATGGGAAGAGCTTGCACAGGTGCGTAAGGATGTACAGGCGAAGGGCGAGGAGACTCTTCAGTATCTTAAAGATACCGGCAGAAGAGGAATTGTTCTTGCAGGTCGTCCGTACCATATTGATCCTGAGATCCACCATGGTATTCCGGATCTGATCAATGGTTATGGTATTGCGGTGCTTACGGAGGATTCTGTTTCTCATCTGGCAAAAATTGAACGTCCGATCCGTGTCAATGACCAGTGGATGTACCATTCCCGTCTGTATGCGGCTGCAAACTTTGTCAAGACACAGGACAATCTGGATCTGATCCAGCTGAACTCCTTTGGCTGTGGTCTGGATGCAGTTACGACCGATGAGGTTTATGAAATTCTGGATGGCAGCGGTAAGATTTATACCTGCTTAAAGATTGATGAGGTCAACAATCTCGGTGCAGCAAGAATCCGTGTACGATCTCTTCTTGCAGCACTCCGTGCAAAGGATGCCCAGCATAAAGAACGCGAGATCCGTCCGTCCTCCATAGAGAAGGTTGTATTTACCAAGCAGATGCGAAAGGACTATACAATCCTGTGTCCGCAGATGTCACCGTTCCATTTTGGTATTCTGGAGGCGGCATTTAACAGCTGTGGCTATCACCTGGAAGTACTTCCGAATGACAACAAGTATGCAGTAGATGTCGGACTGAAATATGTCAATAACGATGCCTGCTATCCGTCACTGATGGTTGTCGGTCAGGTCATGGATGCACTTCTTTCCGGGAAATATGACCTGAATAAAACTGCCGTTATCATGTCACAGACAGGTGGTGGATGTCGCGCATCTAACTATATCGCGTTTATCCGCCGTGCACTTAAGAAAGCCGGCATGGAGCAGGTTCCGGTTATTTCTCTCAATTTAAGTGGACTCGAAAGCAATCCGGGCTTCAAGCTGACCCTTCCGCTGATCAAACGTATCTGCTATGGTGCAGTCTTGGGAGACATACTGATGAAATGCGTCTACCGTATGCGTCCGTATGAACTGGAAGAGGGAATTGTCAACCGTAAGCATAAAATCTGGGAACAGAGAGTTATTTCTTTCCTGACAGGAGGCAGTGTCAGCCACAGTCAGTTCAAGAAGATGTGCCATGAGATGGTACATGAGTTTGACCTAATCCCGATCAGCGATGAGAAGAAACCACGCGTCGGTATTGTCGGAGAGATCCTTGTCAAGTTCCTGCCGGCGGCAAATAACCATCTGGCTGAACTTCTGGAGGCAGAAGGAGCAGAGGCAGTATGCCCGGATCTGATTGATTTTATTAATTACTGTTTCTATAATCAGAACTTTAAATGTGAGTTCCTTGGATTTAAGAAAAATAAAGCAGCCATGGCAAACTGGGGAATCAAGGCAATCGAATGGCTGCGTAAACCTATGAATGAGGCGCTTGCACAGAGCCGTCACTTTGCGCCGTCGGCAGATATCGCAGATCTGGCAAAGATGGCAGAGCCGATCGTATCACCTGGCAACCAGACAGGTGAGGGATGGTTCCTGACCGGAGAGATGATGGAATTGATCCATGGTGGGGTGCCGAATATTGTATGTATCCAGCCATTTGGATGTCTTCCGAACCATATTGTAGGCAAAGGTGTGATCAAGGAGATCCGAAGAGAGCATCCTGAGGCGAATATTGTGGCAATCGACTACGATCCGGGAGCCAGTGAGGTTAACCAGCTGAACCGTATTAAGCTGATGCTGTCTACAGCACAGAAGAATTTGAATAAGAAGTAGGTTTCTTTTGAAAAAATATGAAAACCCTGAGGGGGAACATCTCGAAGTCTGCGAAGGCCGAAGTTCCCCCTCAGAACCCCCTTCTTGGCCACGCGGTTTTGGTGTGGGGACGGGCGTGCGGTGCACCGCCCTGTTTGGTTGGGAAAAATAAAAAAATATTGAAGAATCTGAGAGAGTGGGTGGTGTTAGCTGCCTGCTTTTTTTGTTTGGTAAAGAGTTATGATATGAATGAGCGATTTTGAAAAAAAGTTGCAAAATAAGAATAAAAAATTGACTGTACTATATAATAATATTATAATAAAACTATGATTTTGCAGGAAATAAGTAAAATGGAGGTGGAAAGATGCTTCTTGAATTTAAAACGAATAATTATAAATCTTTTGCAGAAGAGGCGGTTTTTTCGATGGTGGCTGCTCCGAAGCAAACGGGATTGGATTATAGTCTGATGAAGACGAAAATAAAAGGAAAAGAAATAAAAGGATTGAGTTCTTCTGTTATTTATGGACCGAATGCAGCAGGAAAAACTAATATTATTGGTGCGATGGATGTATTACGGGCGATTGTCCTGAGAGGGAATATCAGAAATTCTGAAGAAAAATCATCGCCGAATCCAGCTGCTGCTGCGTTGGAATTGATTCCTAATAGTAATGAGATGGAACCCAGACCAGTGTGTTTTGAAATAGAATTTTATGAGGAAGATGGAAAAGAACATAAATTCAGAATACACTATGAATTACAACTTGACTTGGGTACTTTTCTTGAAGAAGAATATCAAAGAAAAATTCTTGCAGAAGTATTGGAAGTCAATGGAGAAAGGGTGTTTGAACGTACAGAGGATCTGAAAATAGATAATTTAAAGGTTATCAAAGATTATTTGTCTGATATAACTGAACAAAATTCGGAAAGTATAAATGAAATTGCAAAAAACAGTCTGAATCAGGAAGAGCTTTTTTTAACAAATGGTTTCAAATTGATATTTTCACCTAAATTTACAAAGCTGATTATTGACTGGTTTACAAACAAGTTTATGGTGATTTATCGTGCGGACTCCATGCAGTTGATCAAAAGATTTGCAGATCCAAAGAAGAAAACAATTTATGTTGAAAAAACAACGGATGAAGCGGCAAAATTATTTGGAATTAATTCCAATGCGGTTGGATATGTAGTGAGTGAAGATGAACCGGATGCAAAACTATATTCTGTATTCAAAAATATGAAAAACCAGAAGACAACAGCAATTGCAGCAGATATTTTCGAGTCTTATGGAACTATTCGCTTTATCAATATGTTTCCGCTTGTGATTAAAGCAATGCAGACGGGCGGAACACTGGTGGTAGACGAGTTTGACGCATCTATTCATCCGATGGCATTAATGAGTATTATTAATGTATTCCACAATGACGATGTAAATATCCATCATGCACAGCTTATATTTAATACACATAATCCGATATTCCTGAATTCAAATCTTTTCCGAAGAGATGAGATTAAGTTTGTTGAGAGAGATGATAATACCCATGACAGTGTCTTATATGCATTATCTGATTTTGGAACAACGGGCGATAAGGGCGTTCGCAAACATGAGGATTATATGAGCCGGTATTTTATCAGTCAGTATGGAGCAATAAAGGATATTGATTTTACCCCGGTCTTTGAAGAAATTTTATGTAATGAAAAAGAGGAATAAGTATGGTAAAGAGAAAGCCAACAAATAAATATTACTTCAGCGTCGAGGGAGAAACAGAACAGTGGTATTTGAAATGGTTACAGGAACTGATAAATAATACGGAAGAAGCTGTATGTAAAGTATCCATTGATTGTCCTGTAAGAAAAAATCCATTAAAACATGTAAAGTCCTTGACAGTAACCAGAAGAATAGAGATTTACCATTTCTTTGATTATGAAAGTGATGAAGATATTCATGCTAAGGGATTTCAGGAAGCATTGGATAATATGAAGAAAGCTGAGAAAATAGGAAAACAGATTAAATATAGATCTGGATATAGTAATTTTACGTTTGATTTATGGATTATTCTTCACATGACAAACTGTAATGCTTCATTTTCACATCGAAAGCAGTATATTGGACCGATTAACCGGGCACTTGGAGAAAAATTTCAAAATATGGATGAATTCAAAGAAGAGGAGAATTTTAAACGATGTCTCAAAAAAATGGATTTATCCAATGTAATTGCAGCCGTTGAGAGGGCAAAGAAAATTATGCAGAGAAATCAGGAAAACGGATATACATTACATCAATATAAAGGATACGAGTATTATAAAGAAAATCCTTCATTGGCTTCTTGGGAAGCTATAGAGAAAATATTGAAGGATTGTGAACTGGCTGGTTTTATGTAAGAGATATGGTTTGGGAATAGGGGATAGAAATTTATGGACTATATAAGAGAAATAGCGGAAGCAATGTCGGCAAATCATGCGGCTGTAATGATTGGGGCTGGTTTTTCGAAGAATGCAGATAAAATTTCTGCAACTGATAAATGGTTTAAAAATTGGAACGAATTGTCAGATATGTTTTACGATACTGTATATGGAAATGGAGGACCGGGAAAAGAATATAACAGTTCACTTCGATTAGCACAAGAGGTTGAAGTCACAGTAGGGCGTCCAAAACTTGAAAGAATTTTAAAAGATGCAGTTCCAGATGAAGATTATGGACCATCAGAGGTTTATATAAAATTAATGGAACTGCCATGGAGAGATGTTTTTACAACGAATTATGATACTCTTTTAGAGCGTGCAGCAGACAAGGTGTCTAAGAGAAGATATAATGTGGTGGTGAATCAAGAAGATCTGGTTAATAGTAATGATGCACCTAGAATTTTAAAACTTCATGGATCGTTTCCATCGCAGCGACCATTTATTATCACAGAAGAAGATTATAGAACATATCCAATAAAATTTGCCGCAATGGTAAACACTGTTCAACAAGCTTTACTAGAAAATGTATTTTGTATGATAGGATTTTCTTGTGAAGATCCTAATTTCCTTAGTTGGATTGGCTGGATTTATGATAACTTGGGGAAAAGTAGTTCTCAAAAGATTTATATGATTTCTGTGTCTCATATTTCAGAAGCGAAACAAAAGTTGTTGTTTGATAAGAATATTATTGTGGTGGATTTAGAGAAACTTTATCCGGAAAAAGAAATTGAAAAAAGGCTTATGATTTTTTTTCAACGATTAAGTGACTTGGCAGAAGAAAAGAGGAAAAAGAATCAGTGGTTTGATTTAAGTGAAATAGCATTATCAGCAGAGAATGGTTTTGAAGAAAAAGCAAAAAAACTAAAAATATTAAATGAATCTTATCCGGGATGGGTGTTCTTACCATGGAAGATGAAATATGCAGTAAATCATATATTGGAAGAGTTAAATGAAGATGAAAATTTTTTTCGAGAAACAGAAAAGTTGGAAGAGATTTCATTTAACGTACAGGTGGAATATATATATGAGTACGTGAAATTTTTTAATATTGTGGGGCGTCCGATTATACTGCAAACAGCTAAAAAATTTTTGCATATTTTGGAAAAAGTTGAATGTCATGAAGAAAAAACAGAATATAAAGTACAATATATTTATTTACAATTAATGAGAGCATTTAGAGAGTTGGCTGATTGGGAAAAATATGATTTATGCAGGGAGCAAGTTCAAGATACGATATTGAAGTATGAAGAAAAGCAATTTTTGTATGCAAATGATTGGTGGATGACAATGTATCGATTTAAAGACGCAAATCTAATAGATTTGTTAAATAAATGGGATTTAACACAGGGGGATTTGTATTGGCCGATGATTAAAAGCTGTATGTATGCATTGGTTGGTGAGATAGCTAAAGGTGAACAGATTCTTAGTGAGATTCTTCCTCGAATTCGACATCAACTGGTAAAAAATAGTAGAGACGAATACTTATGCTCAATGGAAGAAAGTGTTGTTTCGTTGTTGAATTTTATTAAACAGGGAAATCTGCCAGTAAACGGGGACATGGAGCTTGAAAGATGTATTCAGGTAGAAGATATTAGTTGGTGGAAAGAAAACGAAGAATATTGTTCTCATTTGAATGAAAAAGAAAATATAAAACCTGAAATGGCAGTACACACAAATTATGATTTAAGTGTTACATATACATCTTATATGGGTAGAGATGATAAAAAAACTTATTATGCGTTAGATTATTTAAGATTTTTAGAGCAGACAGGGCATCCATTTAGGATTCAGATAGTGACAAATACAAAAGGATTTCAAGCTGTGATAGAAAAGTTATATTTATATTATCCACATTGGTGCTTGATGCAGATGATTATTGCACAGAATGATAAAGAATTAGATGTTTTATTTGGAAGAAATAAACTTTCCGGAATGACACAATTAGAAGTGGATGAATGTATACGAGAATATTTAAATGCCTTGAAACTTGTGAGTAAAAATATCAAACCTGAAAATGCTTATTGGGCTGAATCAGTATATGATAATTCGGCAAAGATTCTTCCGCAAATTATTTCAAGATTATGCTATAAATGTTCACTTGATATATTGGATCAGGTTTTGGATTATATGTTAATTCTATGCAGTAGCAATGTGCGTGATAATTTTACAGGAATTAATAAAATTTTAGAAGGTGTATGTAGTGCATACACAGAAAAAGAACAAGAAAGCCGTATTGAAAAGATATTGAGATTTCCGATGAGAACAAGTGAAAGGCAAACATATTATGACCCAGTAAATTATTTAAAACGTCCGAAAGAAAAGTATAAAATCAATGATGATTTGTATTGCAATACTATGATTCAAATTAGACAATTAATTGAACATGGTTCAGAACAAGAAAATGCGGATGCGTTACAACGGTTGATTATTTTAGCACAATTAGTTTATTTACAAAAGAATGATGAGGAATATTTGTATCAATGTTTAGAAGTGAAGAAAGATTATAAATATAAAAATATTTTATATCATATAAATAAAGAACGCTATAAATTAAATTACAGAGTTATACTAAAATGTATAATTCAATTGATGGAAAAAGATAGCAATGAGCAAGTTTTTTCTGGACACGCAGGATCGTATAGAGAATTTATAGATATACTTCCGGATCTTCAATCGAATGATATAGATTACAGGGGCCTTTTTCTAGTAATGGCTAAGTTGGTTAAATCTAATATACATTGGAAAAGAAAACGATATATGTCATTTCAAATAGAAGAACGAAGTAAGCAAAGTTATAGAATTGCAGTAGGGTTATTGTTATTAAAAAGAAAAGAACAGAAAGAAATAACTTTTAAAGAAGAAGAGGCGATAGATGAATATTTTAAAATACTACAAATCTATTATTCGAATTCAAGTATTCCAGAACTTATAAAACAGATATTGATTGTGAAACCAGAAAATGATTTTAAGAAATTTAATGAGAAAATAGGAATATACCCGGAAATGGAAGAAAAATTATGGTTGCATTCGGAAGAGGATATTAAATTATTACAAATATTTTATTCAGAAAGTGATAGAATGAAATATGCTATAAAAAAAGATGAAAGACTTCGTGTATTTTCAAACTTGGTTTATCAGATAGACGTATACAAAATAATTAATGCGGGAATTTATAATATAATGCCTGCGTTACAACTTTTATATGCCCTTGTAGTAAATGAAATTACTACTAAAAAAGAAACTAAGAGATTGTTTATTAATCTTCCGAAGTTAATGGAAGATACTACAATTAAAATAGATGATTTTGAAAATGAAGCTCGTTATAAATTAAATTGTAGAAGCGAAATTTGTGAAATTACTAGTGTATTTTATAAAAAAGGAGTAAGAAATAAAAATGTTCTTGAATGGATGAAACTCACAAAAAGCTCAGATGAATTTGTTGAGATTCGAAATGTTGAATTTGAATAACGGTATATAGTTTTAAGACGTTATTTATCAGTACTTAATGTAGTTGAAAAAGAGAATATATGCATTCTAAAAAGATAGAAATGGAGAAATATAAATGACAGATACAGAATTGAAAAAGTTAAAAGCCAGATTATGGCATGCAGCAGATGTGTTGCGTGCAGGTGCTCATTTGGCGGCGAACAAATATGGACAGCCTATACTTGGATTGATTTTTTTGCGTTACGCAGACATTCTCTTTAAGCAGAATAAAAATATCATTATGACAGAGTATGAAAAATACAAGGGTAGTAGAATACGAAAGACCATAAAAGATATTTCTATTGAAAAATGTGGGTTTTATCTTCCGGAAAAAGCATACTATGATTTTATTAATGATGCACCGGATGATGCAAATAAAGCAATTCTTGTAAAAGAGGCAATGGAAGCAATTGAGGATGAGAATCCCAAGATGGCGGGAGTCTTGCCTAAAGAGGTTTATGCACAGCTGGTTCCAGAAGAAGAACCTGAGTTATTATCAAATATTGTTCGCATCTTTAAAGATATTCCGGAAAATAGTACGATTGATATATTTGGTGAGATATATGAGTATTTCCTTGGGAATTTTGCGTTAGCAGAGGGAAAGGATGGAGGAACATTCTATACACCGGCCACGGTTGTACAATACATGGTGAATGTATTAAATCCCCAGCCAGGAGATAAGAAATTTCTGGATCCTGCCTGTGGTTCAGGAGGCATGTTTGTTCAGGCAGCCAGATATATGCACCATCATAATGCGAGCGAGACGGAACAAATGAAGTTTCGATGTTACGGTGTAGAAAAAGAGCCAGATACAGTGAAACTGGCAAAGATGAATCTTTTGCTTAATAATGTACGTGGAGAAATAACAGAAGCTAATTCTTTTTATTCAGATCCATATGATGCAGTTGGACAGTTTGACTATGTTATGGCGAATCCGCCTTTTAATGTAGATGAAGTAGTAGTACAAAAGCTGGAAGAAGATGCAAGGTTTACTACATATGGCATACCAAGGAATAAAACAAAATCAGTGAAAAAGAAATCTGATAAAAAAGAAACAGTACCAAATGCCAATTATTTGTGGATTGGATATTTTGCGACGGCGTTGAATGATAAGGGAAAAGCTGCACTCGTTATGGCTAATTCTGCATCGGATGCTTCTGGTTCAGAGTATGAGATAAGAAAGAAATTGATAGAAGAGGGAATTATTTCACAGATGGTGACATTACCTTCCAATATGTTTTCTTCTGTAACATTACCGGCAACTTTATGGTTCTTTGATAAACAGAAGGCAATGACAGAGAAGAAAAATGAAATCTTATTTGTTGATGCAAGAAATGTATTTACTCAGGTAGACCGGGCACACAGGAAGTTTTCGGAGGAACAGATTAAAAATCTGGCGTTAATTACGGAATTATATAACGGAAACACAAATGCGTATCATGAATTATTGAATGCCTATAAAGAATCCATGAAAATGGCACCTGAAGAGTCCGAAGATAAAGAAGTGAAGATAAAAGCATATTGGCAGGACAATATTGACTGGATAATAGAAAGATTTCCGAATGGAGTATATCAGGATGTTATTGGATTGTGTAAAGTTGCACCGCTGGAGGGTGAAGATGGAATTATAGATCAGGATTATTCGCTGAATGCTGGCAGATATGTTGGTGTGGTTATTGAAGATGATGGGATGACAGAGGAAGAGTTTAAGAATACAATGCTGGGATTGAATGAAGAATTATGTACATTGAATAACGATGCAAAAGAATTTGAAGATAAAATTTCATGCTATATAGCGAAGCTGTTTGGAGAGTAATTATGAGACAAAAATTTAATGAATATTGTGAAATTATTTCGGGTTTTGCATTTAAATCAAAGGATCTTTTGAGTGAAGGAGATATTCCTGTAATAAAGATAGGAAATATAAGCAATGGTGGAGATGTGATATTAAATGATAATACACAATATGTTACAGATGATTTTTGGACGATAAATGAAAAATATCATATAAAAAAAGGAGATATATTGATTTCTTTAACAGGAAGTCATATTAATCAGCCTAATTCAATGGTTGGCAGGACATGCAGAAGTTATAGTGATAAAAAATATTTATTAAATCAAAGAGCTGGAAAAATAATACCCAAAAGTAATGTTGATTCAAATTATATGTATTATTTATTTTCATCTAAGGCAATCAAAGAAAATATTGTAGCCAGAGCATATGGAGCTGCTAATCAAGTGAATGTTAGTCCAACGGCTATTGGTAATATTAAATGGGATTTTCCAGAGAAGATACAACAAGAGAAAATGGGGGACTTTTTGAGATTATTTGATGAACTTATACAGAATAATATAAAACGTATGAAGTTGCTTGAACAAGTGGCTGAGAATTTATATAAGGAGTGGTTCGTCAGATTCAGATTTCCTGGTTATGAGAATAGCGATTTTGAAAATGGAATACCTAAAGACTGGAAAATTATAAGGCTTGGAGAAGTGATAAAAGTATCTACGGGGAAATGTAATAGGCAAGATGCTGAGGAAACGGGAGAATATCCATTGTTTGATAGATCGCAAGAGATAAAAAAGAGTTCAACATGGATAAAGGATTGTGAGGCTATTATAGTACCGGGAGAGGGAACGAGATTTGTACCAAGATATTATGTTGGGAAATTTAATTTGCATCAGAGATGCTATTGTGTAGAACCGATCATAGAAGGAACAGGAAAATTTTTATTTTATATGTTGAAAATGAATAGATATTATTTCCTGTCTGTAGCAACTGGTGCGACAGTGCCATCTTTAAGACAAAATAATTTTACCTTGATGAAATTTGTTATGCCAGCATTAGATATATGTAAAAAATATAATGATATTGTAACAGAAATTTTTGACATGATAGAAAACTTACAAAAGAAAAATGCTAATCTCATAGAACAAAGAGATTTACTTCTGCCACGCCTTATGAGTGGAAAGTTAGAAGTGAAGTAATAAACAAGGGGGTGTTTTTTATGCGTAATTTTATTTCAGAAGCTGATATAGAGCGGGCAATATTGGATACGCTGAAATCTGAGAAATTCAAATATGATGATATCATTATATGTGATGCGAATCCGAATAAAAGGGATGATCTAAATGACGGAACAGGGCGTGCGTCAAAGAAAGAATGTGTGTTGCCTGTTGTGTTGGAAAAGTCTTTGAAAAAAATTAATCCAAACGTTGAAATTGAATATTTGTCAAAAATTATAAAAGATTTACGCAGAGATTACACTGGAACTGACATTGTGACAACGAATTATATGATGTACAAAAAAATCCGGGATGGTATTAAAATTGATGTCAGACGAAATGGAAAAGAAGATTTTGATATTGTAAAGCTTGTGGATTTTGAAGAACCGAAGAATAATATATTTACTGCAGTGTCACAAATGTGGATACAGGGAAATGTGTATTATCGGCGTCCAGATATTCTGATATTTGTGAATGGTCTGCCAATGGTGTTTATAGAATTAAAAAACAGCATTGTTAAAGTGGAAGAGGCATACAATAAAAATTTAAAAGACTATCTGAAGGATATTCCAAATCTATTTGCTTTTAACCAGATATGTGTGTTATCTAATGGTCTGGAAACAAAGCTGGGAGCGTTCAATGCTACATATGAGTATTTTTTTGAGTGGCTGAGGATTGTGTCTGAAAAGGAAGTAATAGACCGGGAGGCTATATTAAATGCAGAAAAAGCAAAGGATAGCTCTGTTAAGTATTTTGTAGAGGGACTACTAAATAAAGATCGGTTGATAGATTATATTGAAAATTTTATTTTGTTCCAAAATCAGTCAGTCAAGATTATTGCAAAGAACCATCAGTATCTGGGGGTCAATAATCTTATGGAATCTGTGAAAAAACGAAAAGAATTAAAAGGGAAACTGGGCGTGTTCTGGCATACGCAGGGTTCTGGTAAATCATATTCCATGGTTATGTTTACCCGTAAGGTAAAAAGAAAGCTGGAGGGTAATTTTTCTTTCCTTATTGTGACGGACAGAGTTGATTTGGATACACAAATACATAAGAATTTTATTCGCACAGGGGTAGTTGACAGTAAAGAAGAATGTCAGCCTAAAGACGGTAAACAGTTGAGGGAGTTTTTACGGACAAATAAAGGATTCATTTTTACCTTAATACATAAATTTAAGTATGATAAGGGAAAGAAATATCCAGTGCTATCTACACGGGATAATATTATTGTGCTTGTCGATGAGGCACATAGAACTCAATACAAAGATTTGGCAGAAAATATGAGAACAGCTTTGCCAAACGCAAATTATATTGCATTTACAGGAACACCATTATTAGGAAAAAAGAGACAGACTAATCAGTGGTTTGGTGAATATGTATCTGAATATAATTTTGCCCAGTCGGTAGAAGATGGCTCTACTGTACCATTGTTTTATTCAAAAAGAGTGCCAGAAGTCTGGCTGACGAATGAATTTCTGGATGATGATGTGATTGAGATTATTGAATCTGAAAATCTAAATGATGAAGAAAGAAAAAGATTGGAAAATTCTTCATCAAGAATTCTTGAGGTCATCAAGCGAGATAATCGTCTGGATAAGATCGCACAGGATATTGCATATCATTTTCCGAGGAGAGGGTTCCTGGGAAAGGGAATGGTAGTATCGGTTGATAAATTTACAGCTGTAAGAATGTATGATAAAGTACAACATTATTGGAACATTGAGAAGCAAAAAATAATAAAGGAAAGAAACATTGCTGATACAAAGAAAAAAAGAGATGAATTAACCGGAATTTTGAATTATATGAATCGAGTAGAAATGGCTGTTGTTGTTTCTGAAGAAGATGATGAGGTGGAGAAATTTGCTGCTCAAAATCTTGATATTACGATCCATAGAGCTAAGATGAAGGAGATTACACCAGAGGGGAAGGATATAGAGGATAGATTTAAAGATCCGGATGACAAATTACAATTGGTGTTTGTGTGTGCGATGTGGCTTACTGGTTTTGACGTTCCAGAACTTTCAACATTATATTTAGATAAGGTCATGAAGGGTCACACATTAATGCAGGCAATAGCCCGTGCTAATCGTGTATATCCGGGTAAGCCTTGTGGCATTATAGTGGATTATGTAAATGTTTTTAGGTATGTGAAAAAAGCTCTTGGAGATTATGCAACAGGAAATAATGGAACTGAATTTCCGGTTAAAGATATTGATAACTTGATTTCTTATATAGATGCAACTATAGATGAGGCAGATGAATTTTTAAAGTCGCTAGGAGTTGACATAGAGAAAATGATCGAAGAAACATCTATGCTTGACAGGTTAGACAAATTGAGAGATGCGTATGATACGATCATAGCTAATGATGAAAATAAGGAAAAATTCAAAGTTATTTTGAATACACTATCTAATTTGTATGAAGCATCTAAACCGGAAATCTTTGAAAAACACTGGTATAATGAGAAATTTTCACCGCTGGTATATTTACGTGGATTGTTTTATAAAACAATAGATGATGTAAAGGTGAATCGTGCAAGAAAACGAATGCAACAGATATTAGATGGCAGTGTAGTGGCAAACGAAAAGTTTGGTTCTATGATACAGGAAGAAGGTGCTCAATATGTGATACATAAGTCGGAGGTTATTGACCTATCGAAGATTAATACAGAAGAGCTTCGTGAGGAAATAAAAGAAGCAAAATACAAGGCGATAGAAATAGATGATCTTAAAAAATTTATTGATAAAGCATTGCAGCAAATGCTCAATAAAAATTGTACAAGGAAAAAGTTTTCCGAACGATACAAGAATATTATTGATAGGTATAATGCAGGTGGTACTGAGAATGAGAATTACTATGAGCAGCTAGTAAGGCTGGTGCAAGAACTTCAGAAAGAAGAGAATCGAGCAGCAACAGAAGGATTACAGGAAGAAGAACTTGAAATATATGATTTGCTTATAGCAGGTAAAAAAATGTCGCAGGCAGATGAGCAGAAAGTAAAATTGTCTGCCAAGAATTTATTTTATAAGTTGATATCCGCCAAGAATGACTTGCTTGTAGTAGATTGGTATAAGGATGATCAGCCGAAAGAGAAAGTAAGAAAAGTTGTAGAAGATTCACTGGATGCAGATTTACCGGACAGCTATGATGAGGAATTATTTAATGCAAAAATAGATTTGCTGATGAATCATTTTATGGATATGGCTGTCCAAGGCTACGGCTGGGTTGTAGCATAATGCTCTGAGAGAGCAGGCAGCGTTAGCGTCCCTGCTCTCTTTCCTTCCCTCCACATATTTGTTGCGTTGGTGAGGGATAGCGGAGGAGGAGTTGTGTGCGGGGTGGGGCGAACTCCCGAACCTCGCCCCACCCCGCACACAACTCCTCCGTAACATACATCACCCACCCACAAACATTTCCCCTTTACCATTTTCTTCTGTTCTGATATACTTAAAACCAAACGCAAACTACACAGAAAGAGGAATAAAAATGGCAAAATATACATTGATGAAAACGGAGGGGCGTGCGAAGCGTGCACAGTTTGAGACTGTCCATGGAACGATCCAGACTCCTGTATTCATGAACGTAGGAACCATCGGTGCGATCAAGGGGGCGGTTTCTACACAGGATCTTTATGACATCGGAACACAGGTGGAACTTTCTAATACCTATCATCTGCATGTGCGTCCGGGAGACAAAGTAGTCAAACAGCTTGGAGGACTTCATAAGTTTATGAATTGGGAACGTCCGATCCTCACTGATTCCGGTGGATTCCAGGTGTTTTCTCTGGCAAAGCTCCGTAAGATCAAGGAAGAGGGCGTACACTTCCAGTCACATATTGACGGACATAAGATTTTTATGGGACCGGAGGAGAGTATGCAGATCCAGTCCAATCTTGCGTCCACCATTGCAATGGCATTTGATGAATGTCCGAGCAGTGTGGCAGACAGAGATTATGTACAGAAATCTGTAGAGCGTACCACACGCTGGCTTGCACGATGCAAGACAGAGATGGCACGTCTCAACAGCCTTCCGGATACCATCAACAAAGAACAGCTTCTGTTCGGTATCAATCAGGGAGCCATCTACGAAGATATCCGAATCGAACATGCAAAAGAAATTGCAAAGATGGATCTTGACGGTTATGCGGTAGGCGGTCTTGCTGTTGGTGAGACGCACGAAGAAATGTATCGTATCCTCGATGCGGTTGTGCCGTATCTTCCGCAGGATAAACCAACTTATCTTATGGGTGTCGGAACACCTGCAAATATTCTTGAGGGTGTGGACAGAGGAATAGACTTTTTTGACTGCGTATATCCAAGCCGTAATGGCCGTCATGGACATGTGTACACCAACCATGGCAAGATGAATATGTTTAATGCCAAATACGAGCTGGATACACGTCCGATCGAGGAAGGCTGCGGCTGTCCGGCATGCCGTCATTACAGCCGGGCTTATATCCGTCATCTGCTCAAGGCAAAAGAAATGCTTGGAATGCGGCTTTGTGTTCTGCACAATCTGTATTTCTATAATCATATGATGGAAGAGATCCGTGACGCACTGGATGAGGGCAAATTTGCCGACTATAAGAAAATGCGTCTGGAAGGATTTGCGGCAGGGGAGCAGAAATAATAAAAATACGCAAAAATACTTGAAGTAAAGACTTTTTTTGTGTATGATAGTGTGTAGTGTTCCTGGAGAAGAACAGGAATGTAAGTCAGAAACAGGAGGAACCTCAAATGAACGAAAGTACCGCAAGCATGGGTATGATGATTTTGTGGATGGTTGTTATCTTCGGAGTTATGTATTTCCTGATGATCCGTCCTCAGAAGAAAGAGCAGAAGAGACTTCAGGCAATGCTCAACAGCATGGAAGTCGGTGACAGCATTGTTACCACAAGCGGCTTCTATGGAGTGATCATCGACATGACTGAAGAAGATGTGATTGTAGAATTCGGCAATAACAAGAACTGCCGTATCCCAATGAGAAAACAGGCTATTGCAGAGGTGGAGAAAGCAGAACAGGCATCCGCATAACTGCAAATAAGAAAGTAAGTGCTGCGTCAGATGCGGCACTTCTTTTTTTACTTTATAGGTACGACCACTTCGTCTGGCAACACGTTGTAACTTTTAAGTAGTAAAGGGTTGAAAAGTGACAAAAAGTGCGTTATTATAATAACAATATTCGCAACGAAAGGAATCTGCATGTTTTTCGTGTGATGCAGAGAGAGGAAGAAAAAGATGGAATACAGAATCGCATTGATCCCGGGAGATGGAATCGGACCGGAAATCGTCAGTGAAGCAAAGAAAGTTCTTGATAAGGTATGTGAGAAATATCACCACACCTTCACATATTCAGAGGTACTCCTCGGTGGAGCATCTATTGATGTTCATGGCGTGCCGCTTACAGAGGAGGCAATTGCCACTGCAAAATCCTCTGATGCAGTTCTGATGGGTTCTATCGGCGGAGATGCCAAGACGTCCCCATGGTATAAACTGGAGCCGTCCAAACGTCCGGAGGCAGGCCTTCTTGCTATCCGCAAAGCCTTAAACCTTTTTGCAAACCTTCGTCCGGCGTATCTTTACAAAGAACTGGAAGAAGCCTGCCCGATCAAGAAAGAGGTGATCGGCGAAAACGGATTTGATATGATCATTGTCCGTGAACTGACAGGAGGTCTTTACTTCGGAGAAAGAAAAACTATCGAAGAGGACGGCGTAAAGAAAGCAATCGACACACTTTCTTACAATGAAAACGAAATCCGTCGTATTGCGGTCAAGGCATTTGATATTGCAATGAAGAGAAAGAAAAAGGTTACAAGTGTTGACAAGGCAAACGTTCTTGATTCCTCAAGACTCTGGAGAAAAGTTGTAGAGGAAGTTGCAGCGGACTATCCGGAAGTAACCCTGGAGCATATGCTGGTTGATAACTGTGCAATGCAGCTTGTACATGATCCGGCACAGTTTGACGTTATCCTCACCGAGAATATGTTCGGAGATATTTTATCCGATGAGGCAAGTATGGTCACAGGATCTATCGGAATGCTTTCTTCTGCAAGCCTCAACGAGACAAAATTCGGTCTGTATGAGCCAAGCCATGGATCAGCACCGGATATTGCAGGACAGAATAAGGCAAATCCGATCGCGACTATTCTTTCAGCAGCAATGATGCTTCGTTATTCTCTGAATCTGGATGAGGAAGCCGATGCGGTAGAAGCAGCCGTACAGAAGGTGCTGACAGACGGATATCGTACAGGTGACATCATGTCAGACGGATGCAAGGCTGTCGGAACGAAAGAAATGGGAGATCTGATCGCAGCAGCAGTATGATAATCCCGTGATATGCGAATGTCGGGCAGGATTGTAGGAGTGCTATACACGCAACAATCCGTAAGTATCGTATAGATTAAGTAAAGAGGAGTAAATAAAATGAGAAGTGATTCAGTAAAAGCAGGCTCACAGCAGGCACCTCATCGTTCCCTGTTTAATGCCCTTGGATTAACAAAAGAAGAAATGGAACGTCCTTTAGTCGGAATCGTAAGTTCCTATAATGAAATCGTACCTGGCCATATGAATCTGGACAAGATCGTGGCAGCCGTAAAACAGGGTGTTGCAATGGCAGGTGGTACACCGGTTGTATTCCCGGCAATTGCTGTCTGTGACGGTATTGCAATGGGACATGTCGGAATGAAATATTCACTGGTAACTAGAGATCTGATTGCAGATTCCACAGAGGCGATGGCAATGGCTCATCAGTTTGATGCCCTTGTTATGGTTCCGAACTGTGACAAAAACGTACCGGGGCTTCTGATGGCAGCAGCACGACTGAATGTTCCGACTGTATTCGTAAGCGGAGGTCCGATGCTGGCAGGTCATATTCACGGACATAAGACCAGCCTCTCCAGCATGTTTGAAGCTGTTGGCTCTTATGCGGCAGGTAAGATCACAGAGGATGAACTGACAGAATTTGAGAACAAAACATGTCCTACATGTGGATCCTGTTCCGGTATGTATA
>OLNW01001206.1_pt1 | contig 26374 bp, 27 predicted proteins | sample 1672121 | NCBI WGS metagenome assembly OLNW01 (sample SAMEA3136648, study PRJEB25190) | human gut metagenome
GCACTAGCACTCCGCCAACTATTTTGGCATTTGTTCTTCTCATTTAAATTTTCCTCCTTTTTTTTCCTTTCCTATCAAAAGGGATGCTTTTTGATAGATAACCTTTTGGTTACTCTTTCAGTATAATATATTAATATATTTATTGTAAAGTACTTTTTTTAATTTTTTATAATTAAATTTATAATATAAAGTAAAAAAAAAACTTGCAAGTGAAGCTACTTCTTGGGTAGCTTCATTTGCAAGACTCATCTTATTCACCAATTGGTATATATTTCTTTTCTTCAATTTTCTTTTCTGGCTCTTTTGGAAATTCTATTGTTAATATACCATTTCTAAAGTTTGCTTTAATGTCTTCTTCTGTTACGTTTTCTCCAACATAATAGCTTCTTGAACACATTCCTGTAAATCTTTCTCTCTTTAAATATTTAGCATGTTTGTCTTCTTTTTCTTCATTTTTCTCTGCTGATACTGTTAAATATCCATCATGTAATTCTATTTTAATGTCTTCTTTGTCATATCCAGGTACATCTATTTCTAGTAAATACTTTCCATCTTTTTCTTTTAAATCGGTTTTCATTATTTTTGTTTCTTTTTCTGTAAAGAATGAATCAGGTAAAACCTCATCCCAAAAATCTAATCCATTTCCATTTCTTCTTGGTATCATCATCATAATACATTACCTCCTTAATTATGTGTTGATACATTTTATTAACACATGTAAATAGTATTTACATTTTGTTTCTTTTCTATTTACACTTATATTATACTACTATTTTTAGCGCTGTCAATAGTAGATTGCTAAATTTCACAAAATTTTCACATTTCTCATGTAATTGGCTATTTTTCTAGATTTGCAATATTGCAAATAAAAAACACCCAGTTAACAAATTGTTAACTGGGCTAGTACGAAACTACTTATCGTACACCACCGGAATAAGGAATTCATCCAAAACGGATTCTACATGATAGAACTCTTCGCCTTCATTTTTCACAAGTACATCATAAACCACTTGCATCTTATTGGCATATACATTACCTGCCACCACCAAATTTTTCTCGGTAAGTCTTGTTTGAGATATATAACCAATGCCATATTCTCCACAAGCAAATGACCAACCACTAATTAAATCTTTACTAAAACCTTCTACCGCAAATTGATTTTGATAATGATATTCTTCATTTATCCAAAAGCCATCTTGCGACGATCCATGGTAAGAATCATCCATATTATCTTGAGAAAGACCGTCCAGCTGAGGATTTGTCGATTTGAGCGACATATCTATATGTACATGCTCAATCATTACTGTTGTACCATCAGGAAGATTATCAACTTTTGCAGTCATATTGATTACTTTTGAATCTGTTATTCTCCAGCGACTCAAATCATAATCTCCAGTATCATATGTTGTTATAAACTCAAATCCTTCAATTTCATGCCTTTTTTCCAACGAATTTCCTTTAAGCGGACTAAGTACTTCCAATTTTTTTTCCTCTGGTACAGTTTCCCTTTCATTACATCCTGTGAACAAAAGTGAAATTGCTACCAGCATAGCACAAATTAATACCTTAGCTACTTTCGAAAAACACCGTTTCATTACTGTCTCCTTATCTTTTTTGGTAAAACGCTATATCTAGCGTCCATAAAAAATGGTACATTTATTATATTTCGCTGTACCCACGAATATTGAGTATATTATATCACATATTCATTGTTTTTTTCAATAATTTCAACAATTCTTTGAACTTCATTTCTTCAAAGCTTTTTTATTTTCTTTTTCAAGCTGTTTTAAACTTTTTTCTGGTGTTGGCAAATCTTCAGGCATAATTCCTCCTGCTTCTTTAATTGCTTTTCTAACTATTTTTCCAATTTTATTATGGGTATCACAAGCTTTCTTTTCAGTATCAACTTTATCTCTTTTTAATCTCGATTCTGTCTGTGTTATGCGAAATAAATTAGCTGCAAGTTCTTCACTTCCCATATTATCTAAAATATCTTCTCTATATCTTAAACCTTTTCTTTTGGCTATATCATCTGCTGTTTCTCCATTGTATAACCCTTGATAACCTGCATTATGAAATTTATCAAAATTTTTTACTCCCGCATTTTTTGCAGCTTTATTTAATGAATAGTTTCCTTTTCTTGTTAAATTTCTTTGATAAAATCTCTTTTCTTCTTCAGTTAACATACTATATTCTTTTTCTGTAATTTCCTGTTTTCTAGTTTGAACTGCAAAATATGTTTGGGCAAGAGCTACAATTTTTAATCTTGGATTTGCATTTTGAGCTATAAGATAGCAAGCATATCTTGTTAATTTATAATCTTTTTGTTCTCTTCTTGCACCAGAACCAATTTCAACCATTTTGTTGTCAACAACGAAATGGTCAATATCAGTTATTTCGGAGTTTTGACAAGCTATCTTTGCTTTTTCAATTACTGCATCAAAATATCTCCAATCTTTATAACTTAAAACTTTCATTAGTTCTCTAGCAGACCAATATTCAATTCCATTTTCATCAATATGTTTAATACTTTCAAAAGTTTGATTTTCTTTGTTCATATTTCTCATTAATATCATCTCCATTCAAAATTGTATAGTTATTATAAAACAATTGTTTGCATTTGTCAATTACTTTTTTGTTATTTCATACAAAATTTACCAAATTTCTTCTTACTTTATTTTCTTATATACAAAAAAATATGAATCGACAACTCGATCCATATTTTTTCATTTTCCTAATTTAACTTTTTTAAATATTTTGGTGCCCAAAGTGGGACTCGAACCCACATGGTTTCCCGCACGATTTTGAGTCGTGTGCGTCTGCCAGTTCCGCCATTCGGGCATTTATAAAATTTACTTTATTATCTTAACACATAAATTATTTTTTGTCTAGACCTATTTTACAATTTTCTCAATAATCTATATCAAAACCTCATTTCAATTCCCACCAATTTTTCAACAAAATTTCCACTATTCTCCATGGTCAAAATCTTGTTGAACAATGCATTTTCTATTGACTATTTGGGAAAATTAATGTATGATATATAATATTAAATTAAAGAAAAGAGGAATTTATATATATGTTATGTTCAGATTGCAATAAAAACAATGCAGAAATTTTTATAAACAAAATTGAAAATGGCGTTTCATCAATGGAAGGTCTTTGTCGCGACTGTGCAAAAAAAAGAGGTATTGATATTCCAGATACGCCTCCAAAAAGCAATTCTAATAAAGACAATCAAAATACCAAAAACAACAGTCAAAGCAATGTTCCTCCTATTACAAATATAGATATGTCAAGTATGTCAAAACAACTTGAAACATTATTTAAAGATTTATCTTCAAACTTAAAAATGGAAAATCTTGAAGGAATGGAAGATTTCGATCCAGAAGATATGGAAAATTTTGAGGAAGATAGTGAAAATGAAGACGGAGAAAATAATCCATTAGGTATTCCTATTGGTTCTATTTTTGCAAGCATCATCCCTAAAAAACAATCTCAAAATGAAGAAGAATCTAATGGTAGACAAAAAGTAAAAACAGAAACAAAGAAAACTAAAAAGAAGAAAAAATATCTTGATGTTTTCGGAACAAACCTTACTGTAAAGGCTAAAAATAATGAATTAGATATGGTTATAGGGCGTGATAAGGAAATTCAAAGAGTTATCCAAATTCTAAATAGACGTACAAAAAATAACCCTTGCCTAATTGGTGAGCCTGGTGTTGGTAAAACTGCTATTGCTCAAGGGTTAGCTATAAAAATTGCTAACAACAATGTTCCAGCCAAACTTTTAAATAAAGAAGTTTACTTACTTGATATGACTGCTGTTGTAGCAGGAACACAATTCCGTGGTCAATTTGAAGCTCGTATGAAGGGAATTATCGAAGAATGTAAAGAATATGGAAACATTATTCTTGTTATAGATGAAATCCACAATATCATCGGTGCTGGTGATGGAGAACATTCTATGAATGCTGCTAATATTTTAAAACCTTCCCTATCTAATGGAGAAGTTCAAATAATTGGTACTACAACATTAAAAGAATATAGAAAATATATCGAAAAAGATTCAGCTTTAGAAAGAAGATTCCAACAAGTTTTAGTTGAAGAACCAAATATCGAAGATTCTATAAAAATACTAGAAGGAATCAAAAAATATTATGAAGAATATCATAAAGTAAAAATTTCTAATGATGTTATAAAACAAACTGTTATAATGTCCGAAAAATATATTCATGATAGATTCTTACCTGATAAAGCTATTGATATCTTGGATGAAGCTTGTTCAAGAATCAATCTTGAAAATAAAGAATTATTCAAACTAGAAATGCTAAAACAAGAACTTGCACAAGTTCAAGCTCAAAAAGAAGATGCAGCAAATGCTGATTCTACTGAGGATTATCAAAAAGCTGCTGATTTAAAAACACAAGAATGTAGATTAATTGAAGAAATAGATAAATTAAATAGTACAATTCAACTTAAAAATTTAACTACTCAAGATATTGCTCAAGTAATTGAAAATTGGACTAAAATTCCAGTTAAGAAAATTACAGAAGCTGAAACCCAAAAATTACTAAATCTTGAAACAAATCTTCATACAAGAATTATTGGTCAAGATAAAGCTGTAAGTGCTGTTTCTCGTGCTATTAGAAGAAATCGTGCTGGATTGCAAAGCACAAAGCGTCCACCATCTTTCATATTTGTTGGTCCAACTGGTGTTGGTAAAACAGAGCTTGCAAAAAGTTTAGCATATGAAATGTTTGGATCAGAAGATTCAATTATTCGTGTTGATATGTCAGAATATATGGAGAGTCATTCTACATCTAAATTGATTGGTGCTCCCCCAGGATATGTTGGATACGATGATGCTGGTCAACTTACTGAAAAAGTTAAAAGAAAACCATATTCAATTATTCTTTTAGATGAAATTGAAAAAGCACATCCAGATGTATTCAATATTCTTCTTCAAGTACTTGATGATGGAAAACTTACAGATTCACAAGGAAATACAGTTAGTTTCCAAAACACAATTATTATTATGACTTCAAATGCTGGTTCTAATTTAAATAATAATTCAATCGGTTTTGCAAAACAAACTATTGACACAAATAAAATAGAAGAAAATCTAAAACAAGTATTTAGACCTGAATTTTTAAATAGAATTGACGAAATTATAGTCTTCGATTCTTTAACAAAACCTGAATTGATGCAAATTGTAGATTTAATGTTAAAAGATACTAAGAAAGCTTTAAGTGATAAGAATATAAATTTAACAGTATCTGATGAAGCAAAAGGCTTTATACTAGAAAAAGGAACAAATCTAAAATTTGGTGCCAGACCTTTAAGAAGAGCAATTCAAAGATATGTTGAAGATGAAATTTCAGAAATGATTTTAAGAGGAACAGTTCACGAAGGGCAAAATATCACAGTTAACTTTGAAGATGAGCATTTAAAATTTGATGTAAATTAAATTTATTTAGAAAAAAGGGTATTCAATTTTCCCTTTTTTCTATAATTTATTACTTCAAAGAAAGGATTTTGTAGGAAATGAAAAAAGAAAATATACCAAATATATTAACTATAATACGTTTTATTTTAATACCTTTTATCTTTTTTTCTGTAATCTCTCATCATTATTTAACAGCTTTAATTATTTTTACTCTTTCTGCTATAACAGACGTTCTTGATGGATATATAGCTCGTAAATATAATTATATAACTGATATAGGTAAATTAATTGATCCACTAGCAGACAAATTAACACAAATCTCTCTTCTTTTATCTCTTACTATTTTAAATATTTTACCATGGTGGATTTTTGCAATTGTTTTTATAAAAGAAGTTTTAATGGTAACAACTGCTTCTCTTTTATACAAGAAAAAAGACGTTGTTGTATATAGTAAATGGTATGGAAAACTAGCTACAGTTCTATTTTATTTAGCCATTGTAATGTCTTTACTTATGAACAATTTTGACTTAGGAATACCATTTAGAATCGACTTATACTTATATTACCTAGCAATATTAGCAACACTATTCTCATTAATTATGTACGCAATTCAATTTGTAATATCTAAATTTATAAGAGCAAAAAAATAAGGCATACACTCAAAAGTATGCCTTTTTTATTCAAAATCTTCTATAACTTTATTCAATTCTTCTTTTCCATAAATCTCTAATCCATCTTGCATATTTATTAAATCTGTCTCTGTTAAATACTCACTAGAAATATTCGTTTTTTCATATAAACTTTCTCTTCCTTCTTGACTTACAAGATATATAACAACTTTGCCGTTCTCCACTTTCAATTTAAAGTGTTCACCACATACGCCATCAAATTCTTTATATAATATTATTTTGCCCTTTTCAAAACCAATTACTTTCCAATCCGGATAATGTGCTTGAACCTGTTCTTTTGTCATATTTACCAATTCTTGTGGCAATTCCACATATTCATTTATTGTATGGTCACATTGAATATAATATTTTTTTAAAATTAATATTGCATTTGACGAAACTTTTTCTTCTGTTGAATTTACCTCTGTTACATTTTGTTCTTCTTTATATTCTTCAGTGCACTCATCTTCTATTACTTCTGATATTTTGGGAGCATCTATTTTTTCATCTTTAGTTTGAAGCAATTTTCCAACTCCATATCCTATAATCACTGCAGATGCTACAGTTATAAGTATACATATTAAAATAACTCTTTTTCCTCTTCTTGTCATTTAATCACAACCCTTCATTTTCTATTATTATTTACCTGAGTTGTAATTTTTATACAATTTGTTATTGTTATTTCACCACATTCATCTGTCCTGTATATTTTGGAATTTAGACTTTCATATCTTTCTAAAACCTCTTTATTAGGATGTCCAAATTTATTATTTTCTCCTACTCCTATTAAGACGATTGTTGGTGAAACAGCTCTTATAAATCTCATACTAGAGGATGTTTTAGAACCGATGATGTGGTGCTTTTATAATATCTGATTTTAATTCATTTGCACTATATAATCTTAATAGTTCTGCTTCTGCCTTTTCTTCTATGTCTCCAGTAAACAACACTGAAAAATTTTTATAACACATTTTTAAAACTAATGAATTATTATTTAAAATGTTATCAGTAATCAGTTTTTCAGTTGGAAATAGTACATTAAAGCAAAGATTTTTCTCTATATTTATTTTATCACCACATTTTACAGTTATAATCTTAATTGATTTTTCATTAGCAATATTAACTAATTTCTTGTAATTCTCATTGATTTCTCCTTGCTTTCCAACAATAATCTTTTCTACCTTAATTTCCTGTAAAACTGTTAGTATTCCTGAAATATGGTCTAAATCTGAATGGCTAACTATAACATAATCTAACCTTTTTATTTTTCGTGCTAGCAAATATGGAACTAAAACATTTTTTCCAATATCATATGTACTACTTCCTCCTCCATCAATCAAAATTGTTTTTTTCATAGTTGTTACTATCAATGTACTATCTCCTTGTCCAACATCAATAAAATGAATAGATAATTCATTGTTTTTCACAATCCCAAAACATATACTAACTATTGTTATAACAACAATTGTCTTAAAAAAATATGGTCTAATTTTATATTTTACTAAATAAATACTGTTTTTTATTCTTTCTTGAGTTATAGTTAAATTTTTCGAATTAAAAATTGAATATAAATATTTTATGATAAAAGCTATCACATAATACAATAAAATTTCATACCAATTTGGTGTGACTACTCTAAAATTCCATAGATTTATTTTTGAAATCAAAACAATTGCATACACTGGTACTTCAACTATTTTTGCTATTGCAATTCCTGCATTAACTGAAAACATTGTTATAATAATTTGAATAAAACCAATAATTACAACACTCCCAATAACATAACTTAACAATAAATTAGTCACCAAAAATCCCAAACTAAGTTTATTAAAGAACATTATCATTATTGGAGAAATAACAATTTGAGCTGATATAGAAACAGAAATAATACTAATTAAATTTTCACATTTTCTTTGCAATTTTAAAAATACATATTTCCATTTTCTATTCCTTATTTTTATGTTTTTTATAAATTTTTCTACAGGTGTCTTAAAATATATAATTCCAATAGTTCCACCATATGTTAATAAAAAACTAATAGATTTTATGCTATATGGATTATCAATCAAAGTAATGAGCATTGCAATAGAAATATTATTTAATGTATCACTTTTTCTGTAAAACACAAATGCCATACATGTCAAAATGCCCATAACACATGCTCTTACAACAGATATGCTAAAACCTGTAATACACATATATGCCATTAATAATATACTTGCAAAAATCTTACTTTTACGCTTTCCTAAAATTTTGGAGCTACTACTCGTAGCTAAAAATATTATATATGATATATGCATTCCTGACACTGCAAGCACATGTGAAATATTGCTATTAGAAAAATCATTTTTTGTCTCATCATCTATATCTTCTGTATATCCAAGCATTATTCCTTTTATGATAGATGCCATTCTATTACTATATGTTTGTTCAATATCATTTTTTATTTTCAAAAATATTTTATTTGATATTTGTAATATCGAACTAGCAGAAAAAATGCCTATTTTATTTACTTTCTCTGCCTTTATTGTGCCATATATCTTTTGAGTTTTTAAATATTCTTTGTAATCAAATCCTTTATAATTTCTTCTAATTTGAGGTTCTATAAATTCACCTTTTATTTCTACTTTGTCCCCAAAATTTAGTTCTTCACTTGTATTTAAGTACATTTGGATATTTTTAAATTTTCCTTCACATACTTTAATTTTATATCTATTATAATACTCTTTATGCACACAATTTCCAATTATAATAGCTTGTACTTCTAATTTTTCTCCACCATAAAAGGTATTATATTTGTTATCTTGATATTTGATTATACAATTTGATATAAATGATGAAATAATAATTACTATAATAATATCTACTTTAAAAATTAACTTGAAATATTTAAAATATCTTTTGATTGAAAAAATTTTTAATTTTTTCTTTTTATAAGATTTATTGATTATAATATAGGAAATCAACAACATTGCATAAAAAAAGACTATACTCATTTTAAAGTATAGCCCCCATATTATACCTATAATATAACCAATTAATATAATAAAAATTGGTCTATTCAATTAAATTACTCTCCTTGCTCCCACATATCTTTTTTGATAATAACTTGATGATAATGATGTAATAATTACACCTTCTCTTGAATTGGCAGCATGTATAAAGTCATTTCCCCCAACATATATTCCTACATGCCCTATCGATGTATTTGACGAACCATTAAATATCAATATATCTCCTGGCTGTAAATTATTCTTTGAAACTGCAACACCATTTTTTATTTGACCTTTTGATGATCTATTTAAACTTATTCCAAAATGTTTATATACATATGTTGTAAATCCTGAACAGTCAAATCCTATTGATGGTGATGAACCTCCAGCAACATATTTATATCCTAAATATTGCTTTGCATATTCTACAACTTCAGCTCCTGATATTCCTGTTGAAGAACTTACTGTATTTGTATCTGTTTCTTCTGTTTCTTCTGTCTCTGTATTAGTTTCTTCTACTTCTTCAGTCTTTTCTTGTTCTTCAGCATTTCTTATTGTACTTCCGCTTCTTGATGTAGTTTCTGTAACTTTAGTATCTGAAATATATTTTGCAGATACATATCCTACTTCACCTTTTAATTTTATTTGATACCATCCATCTGTTTCGCCAATAATGTCTACTTTATCATTTTTAGATAAACCATTTATAGCTTCTGTTGATGTTGATGGTCCTTTTCTTACTGTTAATCCTTCTACTTTTACATATCCTGTTTTATTTAATTCTTTAACTGATGTTGTGTTATTAGAATTGTTTGTACTATTCTCTGAAGTTGTATCATTTGTAGTACTTGCACTAGTTTCTGTTGTATCATTACTATTTGATGTTCCTTGATTTGACACGGGTTGCTCTTCAACAGTATTTTCTGTTGCATCTTCTTCCATTTTTACAATTTTTTTCAATACATTAGTTCTTATCCATCCACAACTTTTATCACATTCTATTTTACACCAATCATTTAGAATTGTAACAGTTTTTACTTTTCCACTTAATTTACATTTTGTATTTGAACTCATTATTGGTAAAATTTTTACTTCTGCTTCTTGTTGTAAATCATATTCTTTATTTTCTTTGATATCTTCACTAACATCTATATCTGTTAATGGTTCTTCTTTTACTGGTTCTGTATTTGTTGTAACTTCTGGTGTAGTTTCTGTGGTTTTATTGTCTGTTGTATTTGCAGTATCTTCAACTTTTGTTGAAGTTGTTTTCTCTGCATCAACTAATTTTGCACTTACATATCCTGTAATCTTTTGCCCATTTACATTTGCTTTTACTTTATACCAGTTGTCTTCCTCTTCTAGTATCTCTACTTCATCATTCTCATTTAATTGTTCTAATATTGTTGAAGTTGTATTTGGCTCTTCTCTTAATCTTGCTGTTTCTGTGTTTATTTTTCCTGTTGTTGCTTCTGCTTTTCCACTTAATATAAGCAAGAATATTGTCATTAGTACGATTATTGTTAAATTCTTATATCTTTTCATTTTCAACCTCATTTTATTTTATTCTTGTGCCTACTAAGTATATACTTAAAATAAAAAAATGTCAAATATTTAACTAAAATTTTTGTACCTTATTATATAATTCTTCATATTTTTTCTTTGTATAATCTCCAACTTCATTCAAACTTTTTATATCTTTTTCAGCAGTTTTTAATATTCTTTTTAAATAATCTTTATTATAACTAGATAATTCTTTTATATTTTCTTCAATATAATCATATCTCTGTATAATTAATTCAATATAATCTGTAATTGTACTTTCTGTAACATTATTTACAATACTATCTTGTCTGTTTATATAATAATATTCTGACTTTCCTGTTACAACAACTTTATTACATTTTTCTAACAAATAAAATGTTGTTCCAATATCCTCATATTTTTTTCCTATAGGATATTTTATTTCATCAAATAATTCTTTTTTGTACAATTTATTCCATGCATAACTTTGAATATTTTTATCTAATAAAATCTCTTTCAATATTTCAATTCTATTATATTCATTTATTCCATTGTCTGCATTTTTTATGGAAATTTTCCCTTGTGATACAGTATAAAAATTACAAATGCTTACATCTGCATTATATTGTTTTAATAAATTGTAAAGCACTTCATACATATCTGCTTCTATGTAATCATCACTATCTACAAATCCAATATATTCACCTTTAGCCATTTCAAGCCCTTTATTTCTTGCGTCTGATAAGCCTCCATTACTTTTATGAATAACTTCAATTCTGTGATCTTTTTTGGCATATTCATCACAAATTTTCCCACAATTATCTGGTGAACCATCGTCTACTAATATTATTTGTAAATTTTCATATGTTTGATTTATAACACTTTGTATGCATTTTTCTAAATATTTTTCTACTTTATATACTGGTATTATTATTGATATCAATGCTTTTTCTTGACTCATTTCTACTCTCCATTTAAATAATCTATATTTGCTAATTGAATTATTTTAAATTTATCATTTTCATATTCTAATTCATTTATTGCAACATTATATTGACAAAATTTTTCTCTTTCTTGACTAAATGGTATTCCAGAAATCTTTCTCAAAAATGCTTCTATTGCAACTCCATGTGAACTGATTAATATTGTTTTTCCAATATTGGCTTGTACAATGTTTCGAATACATTTATCCATTCTATCTGCTACATATTCCATTGTTTCTTGACCTTCTATTCTTGATATTTCATTTATTTCATTTTGTCTTTGCTTTATTTCTGGTTGAATTCTATTTACATCTTCCCATTTCCAACCATCATATTTTCCAAAATACATTTCACACAAATCTTCTTTAGTTTCTATTTCTAAATTATTTAATTTTGCTAAATTTTCTACTGTTTTTATAGCTCTTCCTGAAGTACTTGAATATATTTTATCAAATTTAATATTTGATAATTCAGTTGTCAATTTTTGAATTAATTTTTCTCCTCTTGGAGTTACCTCATAATCTTGTCTTCCGGTTAACCTTTTTTCTATATTTCCAACAGTTTCTGTGTGTCTAACAATAAAGATTCTAGTTTTTTTCACATAACCAGCCCTTTTCTATAATATTTCAATTAATCATTTTCAAAAAAGTCTTCGTATTTATATTCCCTTTTTGGCAATACTTTTGTATTTTCATGTTCAGCAAGAGCCTCTAATACAACTCTTATTCTTAACGGTATACTATCATTTTCATTCTTCAAGAAACTTAAAAAGTATTTTCTATCTTCTTTTGGTGTTATTTCATATAATTCTGTAACTTCTGCCAACATTCTGTACCAATCTGAACATTTTTTGATTGTTGGCTTTGTCATTACACTTCCTTCACGATTTCTATGATATTTAAATATTGGGAAATCTCCAAATGTTGTTACTTTAGCTAAAATATTACTTTTTATTGAAAATAATTCATCCTCATAATACATTCCTTCAATAAATCTTAAATTATTTTCTCTCAAAAATTTCACATTCCATACTTTGCTTGATACTGAAAAACTTTCATCACAAAGTAATCTAGCCTTTCTTGTCGAATTTTCTTTATTAGAAATTCTATAATAATTTTCTGATTTTCCTACATTTTCATACCCTAAATATACAATGTCATATGTATTATCTTTTATTAGCTCATCAACTTCTTTTAAAGTATCTTTGCTATATAATTCATCATCTCCATCTAAAAACAATAAATATTCACCTTGAGCATTATCAATAGCTATATTTCTTGATGCTGCAGCTGTTCCAGAATTCTTAATTGTTTTTAATATTATTCCCTTTCCACTTAATGCTTCCTCAATTATTTGAACTGTATTATCTTTAGAGCAATCATCTATTACTAATAATTCATAGTTTGTAAATGTTTGGTTTAAAACACTATCAATTGCTCTCTTTACATATGTTTCAATATTATAAGCACTAATAGCTACTGTAAATCTTATTTTTTTCATTTAATATCCATTCCTTTCTTATAAGTCATTGCATATCACATATTAGCCTCGTATTGTTGATTATATCACATTTACCATATATTGTCAATTTTAAAAAAGATACACAATGCCTACATCTATTAGACAATCTGTGTATCTAATTTGTTACATATTTTTTTCAATTAGTGGTAATATTTGTTTCTTTCTTGAAACAACTCCTGGCATAACAGCTATGTCATCATCTATTTCATAAGATTTTGATATTAGTTCTGTTCTATCCCCTAAAACAATTGCTTCTGAATTACTATTTACTATATCTGTTATTACAAATACAAATAAGCTTAATCCTTTAGCTAAAATTTCTTTGTTCATTTCTTCTTCTATTTTTGCTTTTCTTTTTAAAACATCTGGAATGCTTACTGTGTTTACTTGTGCTATTACATATTTAATTTCTTCTTTTTCTATGCATTTTGCATCTAATCTTATTAATTCGTCTTCTGTATATTTATCTAAGTCTGTTCCTGCTTTTAACATGTCTAATCCATATTTACTAATATCTACATTAGCTATTTTAGCTAATTCTTCAACAGCTTTTTTGTCTTTATCTGTTGTTGTTGGAGATTTTAATAATAATGTATCTGATATTATTGCACTTAACATTAAACCTGCTATTTTAGGTTCTATTTCAATATTATTTGCTTTAAATAATTCTAATAAGATTGTTGCTGTGCATCCTACTGGTTGTGCATAATAGAATAATGGTTCTGATGTTTGAAAATTATTAATTCTGTGATGATCTACAACTGCTATAATTTTTGCATTTTCAATTCCAGCTACTGATTGTGAAAATTCATTATGGTCTACTAATATTACATTTTGACCTTCTTCTACTTTTTCTATAAATTTTGGAGCTTCTACCTCAAAATATTTTAAAGCATATTTTGTTTCTTCGTTTAATTCTCCTAATCTACAAGGAATTACTTCTTCTCCTCTTAATTTTGTTTGTAAATTTGCCATTGCTAATGTTGAACAAATTGAATCTGTGTCAGGACTTTTATGTCCAAATACTAATACTTTTTCCATTCTACTTACTCCTTTTCAAAATCTCTTCTAATTCTTCTTTATTAAATTCATATCTTTTATCACAAAATTGACATTGGATTTCTGCTTTTCCATCTTCTTCTATTAATTGACTTAACTCTTTTTTGCCTAATGTTGCTAATCCATCTGCAAATTTTTCTTTATTACAATCACATCTATAAGCTGGCTCAATTGATGCATCAATTACTTTTACATCTTTATCACCTGTTATTTTTTGTGCAATTTCTTTTAATGTTAGATTGTTGTCTAACATCCTTGACATTGCACCAGCTTGAAATATTGATTGCTCAACTTTTGCTATTTGTTCTTCTGTCGCATCAGGCATTGGTGATATTATATAACCTCCACTTGAGCGAACACCATCTTTATCAACTAATACTCCAAGAGCTACTGCTGTTTGTTTTTGCTCAGATGTTTGAAAATAATTTGCAAAATCTTCCGCAATCTCTCCTGATGTTAATGGACTTATTCCTATATATGGCTCTTTTAATCCAATATCTTTTATAACATTTATAAATCCTTGATTTCCAACAGCTCCACCCACATCTAGTTTTCCAAATTCATTTAATGGTAAATCTGCATGTGGATTTGTTATACATGCTTTTACATTTGGAATATTATCTGAAACTGCAACTATTTTTCCTATTGGTCCATTTCCCTTAATTTGAATTGTAAGTTTATCAGTTTCATTTTTCATTTCAGCACCAATTAATGCTGTTATTGTCAATACTCTTCCCATTGCTGCTGTTGCTAATGGACTTAAATCATGTAATTTTCTTGCTTCTTCTACCAAGTTTGTTGTAGAAGCACAAGCTACTGCTATTCTTCCATCATATGCTAAAAATTTTATAATTTGGTCTTTCATAATCGTATCCCTTTCTTATTTTTCAACCGTCTCCCCTAATTCTGATGTACAATGAGGGCATCTTGTTGCATGATATTTTATTTCTGTTAAGCAATAAGGACATACTTTTGTTTCTGGTTCTTTATGTTCTTCTGCTTCTTTCTTTTCTTCAAGATGTTTCTTTAGTTTTCCTTTTTTGTCGAATTTAATTGCTGCTTCTTCTCCAAATTCTTTTATTCTATTTAATTTATTAATATATTTTAATGCTATAAAAATTGAGAATGCTATAATCAAAAAGTCTACTATTGATGTAATAAAACTTCCATATTTTATAGAAGCATTTCCTACTTTTAATACCATATCTGAAAAATCAACTTTTCCTATTAATATAGATATTGCTGGCATTATAATATCATTTACTAATGAATTAACTATTTTTTGGAATGCACCTCCTATTACTACACCAACTGCCATATCCATTATATTTCCTTTTAGTGCAAATTCTTTAAATTCTTTTAGCATATTATTCACTCCCTTTATTACTACTATCTGTTAATTTTGGTCTACTATCTTTTTCTTTTTCAAAATTTCTATATCCAATTGCCACTGTCGCAATTATCATTAACAAAAATGATAATGCTTTCCAGATTCCGCTATCAAATAATATAATTGCAAACATTCCAAGAGATGCGCTTAATCCATATAAGATTAATACTGCTTGTTTTGGTGTAAATCCTTTTGCAACTAATTTATGATGTAAATGTCCTTTATCTGGCATAAATACAGCCTTTATTGACTTACCTTTTATTATTCTTCTTACGATTGCAAATAAAACATCAAATATAGGCAATCCTAAAACAATTACAGGCAACACAATTACTGCAGCAGTATATGTTTTAGCTACTCCAAGGATTGAAACCACTGCTAACATAAAGCCCAAGAAGTTAGAACCTGTATCCCCTATAAATGTTTTTGCTGGTGAAAAATTAAATGGTAAAAATCCAACTAGTGCTCCACTTAATGCAGTTACAATTACTGTTGCAATCATTGGCGAACCATTCATTAAAAATATTATTAATAATGATATACATGATATTAACGAAATTCCTGATGAAAGTCCATCTAATCCATCAATCAAATTTATCGCATTTGTTACTCCAACAATCCACACAACTGTAACAATTATTGATACAACATCATTTAAACCAATCATATATAGAAATGGTATATCTAGATGTTCAATTCTAGTTCCAAATGCCACAACAATCACAGCTGCTAATGTTTGTCCAGCCAATTGTTGCCACCATTTTAAAGTCTTTATATCATCAGTTACTCCTGTAATCGCTATAACTATAATTCCTAATAATATTCCTAATATTTTTTTGCCATATTCTTGCTCTGTAAATAAATCTAGTGTCCCCTCTATACTCATTACAATAATTAAATATATTATTGATACTAAAAAGCCAAGTATTACTGCTGGGCCACCAAATTTAGGCATTTTTTTAGTATGCATTCTTCTTTTGTCTTTTGGTATATCTACTGCACCTATTTTATCTGCTATTTTTATGGTATATGGTGTTGCCATAAATGAAACGATAAATGCTAGTAGAAAAGCTATTGCTATATTTCCCCACATTTAGATGCAACCTCCATTATTTCATATTTTCATTTTCTATTTCTTCTATTAATTTTACTCTTTCTTGATGTCTTCCACCTTCAAATTCTGTCGCAATCCACATTCTTACCATTCTAATAGCTTTATCTGTCTCTATATAATCAGCACCTAAAGCTAATATATTTGAATCATTATGTGCTCTTGATAAGCGTGCTTCTTCTTCATCATTGCACTTTGCACATCTTATTCCTTTAAATTTGTTAGCTACAATACTCATTCCTATTCCAGAACGGCATATTGCAATTCCTTTATCACATTCTTTGCTTTGTACTTCCAATGCTATTGCTTTAGCTATTTCTGGATAATCCACACTTTCTTCGCTGAATGTTCCACAGTCTATATATTCAATTTCTTTTTCTTCTAAATATCTTTTTATTTCTTCTTTTAATTTGTATCCTCCATGGTCACTACCTATTGCTATCATATATATCACGCTTCCTTTCGGTTACTATTTTACTATATAACTTCTAAAATAGCAAGTATTTTGCGGAATATCATCTTTACAAATTAGAAATTTTCGGTTAAAATAATAGTTGGAGGAAATATTATGAAAACTTTTACATACACTTCTCACAACAGTGAAGAAACAATGGATTTTGCATCTGAATTAGCAAATAAATTAAATATCGGTGATGTCGTTGTTTTGTCCGGAGAATTAGGTGCAGGAAAAACAAAATTCACTGAAGGATTTTTAAAACACTTTGGTCTTGAAAATGAAATATCAAGCCCAACATTTACAATTGTTAATGAATATAAAAATAAAGATATAAATATTTATCATTTTGATGTCTATCGTTTAGAAGATGTGGATGAATTTTATGCAATTGGTGGTGAAGAATATTTTAGTTCTGGAATTAGTATTATTGAATGGGGCGAACTAATTGAACCTGCATTGCCAAATGATTATATAAAAATTACATTTGAAAAAGATTTGTCTGATGAAAATATTAGATATTTACATATCAAAACCTTTGGAAATAAATACAATGACTTATTTTAATGTAAAAAAGGGGTCGGTCCTAAAATTAACATTTGCTAATTTTAGGACCGACCCCTTTTTCACACTTTTTCACCTTTTCATATTTCTATCTCATAAATGTCATTGCAATAACGATTACACCAAGAACTACTCTATAAATAGCAAACACTTTGAAGCTTCCTTTTTTTAGATATTCTAGCAAGAATTTTATTACAAAAACTCCAACCAAGAAGCTAAACAAAACTCCCATAAAGAATGCTAATGTAAATTCAAAATCTGTAATACTTACTAATATTGCAGCCAATACAATTGGTGTAGAAAGCAAGAATGAATATTTTGCAGCACTTTCTCTGTCAACACCTAAAGCTCTTGCAACAGTCATTGTAATTCCTGATCTTGATGTTCCAGGAAATGCTGCTGCTATAGCTTGAGATAATCCTATTAAGAATGATTGTTTAAATGTCATATTTTCGTAACTTACATTAGATGGTGCTTTTTTATCAACAACATAAAGTACTATTCCTAATACTATAAGTGCAATTGCAATCATTATTGTTTCAATTCCAAATTTGTCACAAATATATCCTGAAAATTTATCTAATAATAAACTAACTATTCCTGTTGGAATCGTTACAGCTACTATGTACCAGAAGATTTTACCTTCTGTTGATTTCTTTTTATTTACAACTTGCTCATATCCTCCTTTAATTAATCCTAACCAATCTTTAAAAAAGAATAATGTTATTGCAAGTAAAGTTCCTAAATGTAATGCTACATCGAAACTTTCTGGGATACTCCAATTAAATATCCATGGTATTAATTTTAAATGTGCTGAACTTGATATTGGTAATAGTTCTGTTAATCCTTGAACTATTCCTAAAATTATTGCTTGATATACTTCCATATTTTTTCCTCCTACGTAAAATGCGAATTTAGGGTCGGTCCTTTTTTTCACATTTTATAAATTTCTTTTATTATATTATATATTGTATCTTTGATAAACTCTGCTGATGTGATTGGTGCAACTTTTCCAGGTAATGATAATGCCCAAACAAATTTTAAATTTTGGTCTTTTACCGTCTTTTTGTCAATCCCACCAGGATTTGATGCCAAATCAATTAATAAACAATCTTTTTTTACAAATTTTAATCGTTCTTCTGTCAGAATTACATGTGGCACTGTGTTTATAATAACATCAAAATTTTTCAGATTTTCTCCTATAGCATTTATATTTGTAGCCTTATGCCCATATGCTTGAATCCATGCTAGGTCTTCATCTTTTCTAGCAGCACATGTAACTTTAGCAGATAATCCAGAAAGTTTCCTTGCAAGCACTTTTCCTATTCTTCCAAATCCTAATATTAGTACTTCACTTCCGTGTAAAATTTTATTTGTGTTTTCTATTGCTATTTGAATAGTTCCTTCTGCTGTTGCAATTGTATTTAGTACTGCCAATTCTTCTCTTTTCATAATATCTATTATTTCTATATATTCATCATTTGCCATTCCATATACGTCTGGAATTATTCCTCCAGCTATTAAAACCTTTGCATTGATTACATGCATTAATTCTCTAATTGTAACTTCTTTGTCACTAAATGGCATGTTTATCGTATTTCCATTACTCGAAAATGGAATTGGTCCTATTACTATTTCTACTTCTTGAATTGCTTTTTTTATTGAATCACATTGTTTTATATTTTCAATTTGCTTTAAATTATCTGCTTTTTCTAATCCAAATACATAAACTTCGTTATTTTCTTTTGCTAGCATTTCTGCTAATTTTACAATCCTTAAATCTCCACCAATAATCGCAAATTTCATATATACCTCCATATATATAGTATATTTATTTTACGATTTTTTATGAATTATTCTTCTCTTTCTTTTTGATTTCGATCTTCTTGCCTGGTTTCATAACTGGTTCTTGGAATTTTTTTGATTTGAATATCATTGTAACCAATTTTTTTAGTTATTTCTACCATTTCTTCTAAATGTTCTTTTGCTTTTATTTCTTTCGCAGTCAATTTATGAGGCCTTTCTTCCTCTCCTTCAATTTCTAAATTGAATGGAATTGACAATCTTGCTATTATAATTGCAAATGTTACATCATTTTGAATTTTTCCAACAATTCTTTTTGGATTTTCTTGAATTGCTACATTAGCATATCGTATTGCTTGATCTTTTTCATTTCTGATAATGCAAATTTTAGATAATTCTAAATATGCATCTGCACAAAGTTCTTCATCCTCTGTTGCTTGCAAAAAATATTTTTCTGCTTCATCTAATTCTTTGTACATCATTGCTATTTCTGCCAAACTATATTTTGTATTATATACTAAAGAATTCAATTCCGCTGCTTTTTCATAACATATTTTTGCATTTGGAAAATCATTTAGCATTGTATATGCAATTCCTAAATTATAATTCAAATCATAACTTGTAGGACTGTATTTTAATGCTTCTGTATAAATATTTACCGCTTCTTTATAATCTTCCTTTTCTATTAATAAATCTCCTAAAGCTACTGTTGCATCTGTGTAATCTGGTTTTTTCTCTAATACATCTGCAAGTATTTTTATAGCTTCATCTTTTTTATCTAAATCTATTAATAATTCTGAAACATTATAATAAGATTCAAAATCTTTTGGATTAATATCTATTACTTGTAAATATTCATCAACTGCTTTTCTCTGTCCGCCTTCTTTTACATATATTCCTGCTAAAAGCTTATGTGCAGTATAGTTTTCTGCATTTCTATCAAGAATTTGTATCAATTTCTTTTTGGCAACTCTTGTGTTTCCAAATACTAAATATATTTTTGCAATAACTATATCTATAGTATCTGATATATTTGTGTCTACTTTTTCTAATATTATTATAAATATTGGAACTAATATTGATAATGTATATATAATCAATCTAGTAAATGTTCCAATACCTTTTTTTGAAAAATAAAGCTGGATAAAATCTATTGCAATTCCGCAATGCTTCTATTGCTAATATCGTTACATATTTTGTATCATTCGTTTTTATTAATTGATAAAATATATATGCAAATAATACAACAGAAACTGTTATAAATATTAGTTGTTCTATTATCATTGTTTTACTTCCTTTTTTTAGTGTCCTCTATTATGTTCGTGTGACACCATTTGATAGTCCTCTATAATCCTTTGAATAATACTTTGAGGTTGCTCTTTTCCATTACTTTTAGTCATTTCATTATTATATCTTTCTACTAAATTTGGTAATGATTCTCCTGTCTCTTCCATCAACTCTCCCCAAGTTTTATCTGTATTTGGAATATAGTCTGCTTCTGTTATTTGAGAGTCTACTTCTTGTCCTGATTCTTTCTGTTGTTCTTCCACATTTTCTACTTGATGTGCTAATTCATGAATATATTCTTTGCCTTGAGTATTTAAGTCTCTTCTTATTTCTGCATTTTCTTCTCCTTCTAAGCCCTGACCTTCTTCTCTTACTCCTCTTGCAACTCTTTCTTGACATGGTAACACATCTACTGTTTCAATTTCGATTTCTCCATATGCGCCAAGATTTACAGCTATTTCTTTGTCATCTCTATTAGTTTTCATTAATGCATATGGTACTTTTCTTTCAATACTTTCTCCTTGTTCATCAATACTTATTATTGACTTCCAAGTGGTTCTTGCTGGTTCAACATTTTTATTTAATTGCCAGCTTTCATTTACTTTTTCAAGCATTACAAATCTATGTAATTTATTTGAATATGCTTGAGCATGCTCATCTGAATCTCCAAATACTTCTGGCATTCTTTCTGCAACATGTGAATCTTTAATTTTTCTAACTCTTGTTAATCCTAAGTCTTGACCCTGTTCTTTTAAATCTTCTTCTATTTCTTGTGTTTCATCATTTGGGTCTTCTTGTTTTTGTTCCTCTTTTGACTGTTCAATTTCAGACTTTTGTATTGATTTTTCAGATATTCCTTTTAATCTGCCTTTTTCAATATCATTTTCTTCAAAAAGCTTTTCCATATCTATTTTAGAATTTTTTAAGTATTCATCTAATCCCCCACTAGAAAAAACTTTTCCTTCTTCATCAACTACTATATTTTCTTCTATACTTTTTTCACCATTTTTATTTTCTTTTATCCAACGAAAATGATAACTAACTTTTCCGTTAGGATCTTGTTCTTCTGTAATAAATACATTTTTCAATGTTATTGGACCTTTATCAGTATTTATAACCATTTCTGAATAGTATTTTGTTTTAATTAATTCTCTTTGATATCTTTCTTGAATATATCCTTCTACACTACTCTCCACTTTGTTTAATTTTTCTAATATGTCCTTTTCTTCTGGTCCAAATGTATATTGTTCTGTTTTTTCTTCCATTTTGAACCTCCTTATATTAATTTTCCGATTAAATCATAATCTTTAACATCTGTAATTTCTACATTAACAAATTTATTTACCATTTTTGTTAATCCCGCATTTTTTATATATATAATTCCATCTTCTTCTGGAACATCTTGTTTTGTTCTACCTATTAAATATTTTCCATCAAATGAAATATCTTCAATTAATGCTTCATAAACTTTTCCTATCTTTTTTTCAAGATTTTCTTTTGATATTTTTTGTTGCACTTCCATTATTTTGTTATATCTTGCTTTTTTTGTATTTCCATGTATTTGATCTTGTAATCTTGCTGCTGGTGTCCCTTCTTCTTTTGAATACATAAATGTTCCTAACTTATCAAATTTAGCTTTTTTTACAAATTCTCTTAATTCTTCAAAATCTTTTTCTGTTTCTCCAGGGAATCCTACAATTAAGCTTGTACGTAAAGTCACATCTGGAATTTCTTTTCTCAATTTTTCTATTAAGTTCTCTATTTGCTTTTTATTTGTTTTTCTATTCATCTTTTTTAATATTGAATCAGATATATGTTGAATTGGAATATCAAAATATTTACAAATTTTATCATTATTTTTTACTGTTTCTATTAATTTATCTGTTATTCCTTCTGGATAAGAATATAAAAATCTTATCCAATGAATTTCTGGTATTTCTGATAATGCTTGTAATAATTCTGCTAGTTTAGGTTCACCATAAATGTCAACACCATATTTAGTAGTATCTTGAGCAATTACAATCAACTCTTTTATTCCTTTACTTGCTAACATTTTGGCTTCTTCTATAATTTCTTCCATTTTTCTGCTAACAAATGGACCTCTAATATATGGAATTGCACAATATGTACATCTATTACTACATCCTTCTCCAATTTTTAAATATGCATAATTTTCCCCAGTGGTTACAACTCTTTCATAAAACTCATTATATGTTGGCATTGGCAATGGCTTTATTTCAGTTATTCTATTGCTTGTATGTGTTGTACTTTCTTCTTTAACATTGTCCTTTATTAATTTTTCTATCTTTTCCCACATCTTGTTGTATTCATCAATCTTTATGAATAAATCAACTTCAGGAAGGGCTTTAACTAATTCATCATAATATCTTTGAACCAAACACCCCATAGCAATTAAATATTTACAATTTTTCTTTTTGTATTCAGCCATTTCCAATATTGTATTAATAGCCTCTTCTTTAGCAGACTCTATAAAGCCACAAGTGTTTATTACTATAATATCTGCTTTTTCTGGGTTATTTACTATTTCATATTGATTATTTTTAAAATGTCCAATTGCAACTTCTGTATCAATTAAATTTTTACTACATCCTAATGATATAAATCCTACTTTCACTACTATTCTCCTAACTATTATGACTACAGATATGCTTTCTTGTTAATTCCATCAAGTTTAAATTTGTAAATCCTTCAACCTGTGTTTTTGCTCTATCTTGTTTTAAACATTCTTTTAAAAGATTTTCTATTTTCTCTTTGTTTTCAGGCTTTAACATATCTATATAATCTATTATTATTATTCCACCAATATCTCTTAATCTTAATTGCTTAGCTATTTCTATTGTTGCTTCATAATTTACTTTATATATTGTTTCTTCTAAAGTACTCTTTCCTGTGAATTTTCCTGAATTTACATCTATTGCGATTAATGCTTCTGTTGGATCTATTGTTATAAATCCACCACAATTCAACCAGATTTTTCTTTGCTTAGACTTTTCAATTTGTTTTCTTAATTCATATTTTTCTAGTAATCCATCTTTTAATTCAATTTTAATGTTTTCGTCCATATCTACTAACATTTCTTTAATTTCATTGTATTCATCTTGATCATTAACTTCTATTTTTTCTATTCTGTCTTCTGGTAAATCTAATATTATTTTTTCTATAATACTTGGACTTCTAAATAACACTTCTGGACTGTTTTTTCCATTATTAAATTTTGTTTTTATTTTTTCCCACTTTTTCATTAATTGCTCAAAATCTTTTTTTATCTCTTCTTTTGATTTATGCTCCGCAGCAGTTCTCAAAATTGCCCCAGTGTTTTCTGGTAATTCAGCCTTTATTATATCTAGTAGTCTTTGTTTTTCTTTCTCATCTACTATTTTTTGAGAAATTGTTACAATATTAGTATTAGGCATTAAAACAAGATATTTTCCTGTTAATTTTATATGTGTTGATGTTCTTGCACCTTTTTTGTCATTACTATCTTTTTGAATTTGTATCAATATTTTTTGATTTGGTTTTATTACATCTTTAATTTTTACATTTGGTCTTTTTTCTATTTTTTCATCAACTTGAGGAATAACATCTTTTACATGTATAAAACTATTTTTTTCTGTTCCTATATCTACAAATGCAGCCTGCATTCCAGGTATAATATCCTTTACAATTCCTAAATATATATTTCCTTCATTTCTTGCTTTTTTACTTTCTTCATTTTCTTCATATATTTCTACTAATTTGCCATTTTCTACAACAGCTATTACTTTTGAATTTTCATCTTTGTTTACTATTAACTCTATCATGTCTCTACCTTCCTAATTAAATTTGTTCATTGCAATATCTACTCCATTTTTCAATATTTCGATTACTGCATCTTTTGCTTTTTCTATTCCTTTGTCAAGTAAAGGTATTTCATCTTCTGGTATAGCACCAATCACGTGATTTATTTCATCTCCACTATGTGCTGGCCTACCTATTCCAATTCTTATTCTAGGAAATTCTTCTGTTCCTATCATTTGGATAATGGATTTCATTCCATTATGCCCTCCACTACTGCCTTTTTTTCTTATTTTTATTTTGCCTGGTTCTATATCCATATCATCATATATTACTAATATATTTTCTTTTTCTATTTTATAAAAATCCACAAATGGCTTTACACATTCTCCACTTAAGTTCATATATGTCTGTGGTTTTACAAGTATCACCTTTTGCCCTTCTATCGTTCCGACTTCACTAAGTCCTTGAAATTTTGTTTTGTTAACATTTATATGATATTGCTCTGCAATTTTATTTATAGTATTAAATCCCATATTATGTCTTGTTTTTCCATATTCTGCTTCTGGATTTCCTAATCCTACAATTAAATACATTTTTTGCCCTCTTTTCCATTTTTTCTCTATTATATTTTACATTGTTTTGGCGTACTTTTCAAGTGTTTTAGGAAATTTTATACTATATATGCAATTCTATTACTAGGAAAATATTTTTTCATCTCTTCTCTCAAATATTTCTCCACTTCTATTCTTACGCCTTCCTTATATCCATATTTTCCATTACCTCTTCCTGTCATTAAATCTTTATTATACAAATTAATAGCATTTGGAAAAGCTTCTTCATTTATTCTAGTGTGAACATAGCTATATGTCATTAAAATAATTTCAAAAAAAGCATTTCTTTTTACATTTTCTGATAGCTCCTCATTTAACCTTTTAATCAAATCTGAATATAATTTTTGCCATCCATCTACTAGTATGACAGGTGCTATTAATATTCCAACTTTATATCCTGCCTCTGCTAATTTATTGATTGCTTCAATTCTTCCTTTTAATCTTGAAGTTCCAAATTCTACTTTATTTATAATTTCTTCCGGATTTACACTCATTCTGATAATTATCTTCCCATTATGTTGCAAAGGTAAAATTCCATCAACCATATCAAATTTTGTTGGTAATGTTAAAAATCCTTTTTCAGTTTTTGCAAAATTTTCTATTGTCCACTCTAAATTTCCTGTAATTGTATTTTCTAATATCAAATCACTATTACTTCCAATTTCAAATGTTAATTGTTTCTCACTTGCACTTGCAACTTTAATTATTTTTTCTAACATCTGCTCTCTATTTACAAATAGCCTTAAATAAGCACATTTATTGTAATTACAAACTAAATAACAATACATACACATTGCAGTACATCCAGAGGATGTATATGGGACTAAATAATCTGATGTTTTGTGATTCTCTACAAATTTGTGCGTTTTTCTAACTCCTATAATCAAATTTCTTTTCATATTTGGAAATTCTGAATTTTGTTTTTTCCTCATTTCTTCTATATTATTATGATTTTCTATTTCAGATTTTGGTACATCTTTGTACTGTTCCATTAATTGTTTTCCTAATGGATAATTAATTATTTCTTTTTCATAAAAAATAGCTTGTGGTTTAAACATATAATATCTCTCCTTTTTTATATGTTTTCCAAGTTACTTTCTTATATTCATGCGTGAATGCGAAAATGGGGTCGGTCCTTAAATTCGCATGTGAATTTAAGGAC
>OLNW01001228.1_pt1 | contig 26084 bp, 19 predicted proteins | sample 1672121 | NCBI WGS metagenome assembly OLNW01 (sample SAMEA3136648, study PRJEB25190) | human gut metagenome
TAATAATAAATACTGTATTAATTGCAATAGCAATAAAACTTATGATTAAGAATAATATAATAAAATCTAATAAGGAAGGGAGGTAGTAACTATGAAGAAAATGAAGAAACTAGTGGCGATAATAATTGCGGTATTAATCACAACTTGGGTTAGTATGTCAAATCAAGTGTTTGCTGCCGATGCCTTGACGATAGGAAAAAAATATTATTATAATCTTCATAATTTAATTGATGCTAATAATCTTTATTGTGTAGCAAGAGAAAATAGTTTATATTATACTACAAAAGCAGAATTTACTGTTAAAGGATATGTAGAAATAGAAGGAAATACAATAAAATCTGCAAAAGTTTTAAAATCTGTTAATGGAAAAAACACTGTAGTGACTCCTTCAGTATCGAATTCAGTAAAAGTAAATCAGCAAAATGCACTAATTGCAGCAATATTGGCCGGCCCATTGCAAAAAGGATATAGAACAAATACAGAAAAAGAAGTTGGAGAAGATTGGGCAAATCGTAATTATCATCAAGCTCAAATAGCATTGTGGAAAAACTGGAAGAGTTGGGTAAATTCAGTTGGGAAATATTATGGTTTTGCTGCTATATCAAATAATGCTTATGATACAAAGCTTAATGAAAAGGCACAACAAGAAGTTGGTAGGAATGTCAGCAATTATGTACCAGCCAATGCCAATAAATATACAAGTATAGCTGCTGCAGCAGCTAAAAATACAAAGTATCATGTTAAAATATATTTCTTAGATGCTTCAGCAAGTAATTATCAAGATATAATATATGTAGAGACATTTAGTACTCCAAACAATACACCAACTCCAGGAAAAACAGAAGTTGATGGAAAAATAAATATAAGTGGATGCGTTTGGGAAGATATTGCTGATAATAAGAGTAACACAATAAATAATAGATATGACCAAAATGATGGAGATAAGAAAGTAGCAGGTATTAAAGTACATTGGAAAGATGCTAGTGGAAATGAGATTGCATCAGGAACAACAGATGCAAATGGAAATTATACACTTTCAACTACGATTAGGTTAACAAATCATACATATTCATATGATACAAATACATATAATAAAATAAACAATTCTTATGTGGAATTTGAATATAATGGATTGAAATATACAACTGTATCATATGGTGGTAGTGGTAATAATGTAAATCTTGCCGACTCAAGTACATCTAAAGCAAAAGAAAATGAAACTTTGAGAACAAACTTAGATAATAAGTTTGGCAGAGTAGAAAATAGAGCAGTATATGATGGAAATACAGCAATAATAAATAATTTGCCAAATACACAAGTATCAGATGCAAATTATGATGCTACACTTGCTGTATCAGCATCAACGCAAAATCTTGCAACTAAATTGATGGAAGCTTCTGAAAGAAATAATTGGACAAATAAAAGAGAGTTTTGTACTGAACATTGTTCTAAAGCAGGACAACATGTTGTTAGAGAAGTGACTTCTGGAAGAGCTGTAATAAATGTATATTGTGATGGTACAGTAAAGATAAAAACAAACCCAGATAATAAAGATTTAACAGCTATAATTAATAGTATTGGCAAAGTAAAAGGAAATGCTATTAATAATTATGGTAAAGCTCATTATTATCCAGCAGGAGAGAAATCTGCTACAGAAAAAGATTGTTTAAAGGGTGAAAACAAAATATATGAATGGAACATATATAATGTAAATTTAGGTTTAGTAAGAAGAGAGCAACCAGATGCTGCCTTAGTATCAGACATAGAGAAAGTTAGAGTATTACAGCCAAATATCAATCAAGCAGGAGCTCAAGAATATACATATATATATGGAAACAGAAATATATCAAATAGTACAGACAATGAGTTATATAATTACAAAGTTCAATTTGGTAATAAATATATGCAAACATATACAAGACCAATAAGCCCATCAGATATAGCATTTATAAATTACAATAAAACAGAACAATTAAAAGTATATGTAACATATGATATAAAAATAAAGAACCAATCAACAACATTACCTATGAAAATTAATAGTATAGTAAATTATTATGATAGTGATTATATAATCCATTATGGAGAAAATACATCTAATGGATGGCAAGATATAAATTGGGTATTTAATAAACAAATTGCGGTTGAAGGTGAAAATGATAAAGAAACAAAGACATTCAGAACGGCAAGAAATTCAGTAAATATTACATTACAACCTGGTGCAACATCAGATGTAATAAGAATAGAATTTGAAGTAAGTCAAAATAAGATAAGAGAATTGCAAAATACAGATGCTGGATTTAGATTTACAAATTATACAGAAATATCATCATACACAACATATTATGGAGAAAATACAAAATGTGCAGAAATGCAACCTGCAAAAGAATGTGGAAAAACAGGACAACAATATGCAGGTATAGATTCAGATTCAACACCAGGAAACTTAGACTTGAGCAACTTCAACACATTTGAGGATGACACAGACCGTGCACCATCATTTAAATTAGTAAAAGATCCTAATTATAGACAAGTATCTGGTATAGTATATGAAGATACACAAACAGCTGAAAGTAAAAATGACAATGAAAGATTAGGAAATGGACAAAGAGATGGTAACGAAAAAGGAGTACAAGGAGTAAAAGTAGAACTATATGATGCAACGACAGGTCAACCTGCATACTTATATTACATAGAAGGTAACAATTCTAATAGAAAATTAGCAGTGGCATATACAAATGCAAATGGTGAATATACATTTGGCGATGACGGAAAGAGTGGTGTAGTAGTAGGAAATTACTTTATTAAATATACATATGGAAATGCAGATGGAGTACAATCAACAATTGACGGAAGTACAATGATAAATGCAAGAAACTATAAATCAACAATTATAACAGATTCATTAATAAAAGACCTTATGACAGGAAATCGTAATGATGATAGATGGTATCTAGATATGGACCAAGATAAAGCTACTTCAATAGCAGTAGATGTTATGCAAGAAAGATTAGCTCAGGAAGAATTAAAGAATTCTACATATAAAAATGCACATAATATCTCAGCAGATAGTAAGTCATTTACAATAAAGATGGAATATACTAAAGCTAACCAAGCAAATGTTGATGCCAATGGTGGAAATTTTGAACATAGTTGGAAGACCTTCAATTTTGGTATAATAGAAAGACCAAGAGAAGATTTAGTAATTAATAAGACAATTTCTAGAGTACAAGTAGTTCTTGGAAATGGTCAAGCATTAATAGATGGAGAACCTAGAAGTGGAGACCTAAGTTATGTTAAAGGTATCGGATTAGGAAAAGAAGCTGATAGAACAGCAATCTTTAATGCTAACCAAAATGCAAGAAGAACTTTATCAATCGAGATGGACCAAGAATTAATTCAAGGTTCAACCTTAAAAGTATGGTATTTAATTACACTTACAAATAATAGTGAAAAAGATTATGATTATGAAACAAATACAGATTACTATTATTATGGTACAAACAAACAAGGAGAAGCATTAGCACTAGCAGATATAGTAGTTGATTACATGAGCTCTGCAATGCAATGTAATGTAGGAAGTCAATTTACAGAATCTGAAGAAGCAATTGCCGGAGCTGTAAACAATGCAGATTGGTTTAAATATGTTAATGGAAATGTAGATACAGATGCAGAATTCTTAAAAGATAATGGATATGTATCATACAAATTAAGCGACACAGATGCATACCAAGCATATGAAACAATTAAAAATAACAATCTACAATGTATGGTAACTAATACATTTGCAGGATTAAGACCTGGAGAAACAAAATCTAGTGTAATATATGCAAGTAAGATATTAGCAAATAGTGATAATAATGCATTTGATAACCATGTAGAAGTTATACAAAGAAATGCTAAAACTGGTAGAACAATAAAAGGAGTAGAAGATAATACAAGAAGACAATTAGAAGACGAAATGTATCAACCAGGTAACTATCAACCAAGCTTACAATCTACAGGATATAAACATGAACAAGATGATGATACTGTAAATGTAACAATAACACCACCTACAGGTATAAAGAACTATACAACAATATATATAATTTCAGCAACAGTTGGATTAGTAGTTATAGCAGGAGTAATAGTTCTAATAAAGAAAAGGTTTATGAAAAATTAGACTTATAAATAAAAAAGTTGTCAGTAATGGCAACTTTTTTGGTATATATAAAAGTTTGATGAGGAAAATTTCTTGCAAAAAAAGTCGAAATATGATAAAGTAAGGGCATGGAGAGGATGTAATGAAAAAGGTTGGTTTTATAATAATTGTTTTAATAATTGTTTTAGGGTGTAGTTGCTTTTTTAAGCAAAAAGAAGAAACTCAGCCTGCAGTATCACAAGATACTGAGGAAAAAATAGAAAATGAAAATGAGAATAAAGAAGAAAAAACGGAACCTAAAGAAGATATAAGAATTAAAATGACAGCGATAGGAGATATAATGTGTCATAATACACAATATAATGATGCTTATAATAAGAATACAGGAACATATGATTTCTCTTATGTATTTTCTGATATAAAACAAGATATAGAGTCTGCAGATATAGCTATAGGAAATTTGGAAACTACATTTGCTGGAAAAGAAAAGGGATATAGTAGTTACCCTCAATTTAATACACCTGAACAACTTGCAACCAATTTAAAAGACTTAGGAATAGATGTTGTTTCTACTGCTAATAATCATTGTATGGATACAAGGTATACAGGTCTAGTGAGTACATTAAATTATTTAGATGAAGTAGGTATATTACACACTGGTACAAATAGGTCAGTAGAAGAGCAAAATAAGATATTAGTAAAAGATGTAAATGGAATTAAGATTGCATTTTTGTCTTTTACATACGGAACTAATGGTATTCCAGTTCCACAAAATAAAAGTTATGCTGTTAATTTTATAGATAAAGATTTGATATTACAACAAATAAATTTGGCTAAAGAACAAGAACCTGATTTGATTTGTGCAAGTATGCACTGGGGAGTAGAATATCAAACTAAACCTAATTCTGAACAAAAAAATTTGGCAGATTTATTATTTGAAAATGGTGTAGATATTATATTAGGAAGTCATCCACACGTATTACAGCCGATGGAAAAGAAGACAATAACATTAGATGATGGCACTGTGAAAAATGTTTTTGTAATATATTCCTTAGGGAATTTTATGTCTGGTCAAACTAAACCTAATACAAGAGATTCTATAATTTTAAACCTTGAAATTCTTAAGAATGGGGAAACCGGTAAAACATCTATTGAAAGTGTTGAGGATATACCAATATATATGTATAAAGCTTCTAATGGCACTACTCATAGATATAAAATAATAAAAACTGAAAAAAAGCCTTAGTTGGAATAACTAGGGATTTTTTTGCTCTAATTGTCTAGAGGTTTTTATAAAATAAAAAATATCAATATCGTAGAGATATTGATATTAATGAGATTGGTGCACCATCTCGGAATCGAACCGAGGACCGCCAGATTAAGAGTCTGTTGCTCTACCAGCTGAGCTAATGGTGCATAACAAAGTTATTATAATACCAAAAAGCTCAAATGTCAAGATGTACTTGAAAAAATTGTTAGAATATGTTATAGTATATAGGCAAATAAAAGAGAATGGCTTAAATCTAATAAGAGTCATGGAAAGGAAGGTTAAAAATGCTAACAGCAAATGGAGTAACCGTTAGATTTGGAAAAAGAGTTTTATTTGAAGATGTAAATATTAAATTTGGTAAAGGAAATTGTTATGGAATAATAGGAGCTAATGGTGCTGGAAAGTCAACATTTTTAAAAGTATTATCTGGAGAATTAGAACCAAGTAAAGGAGAAGTATCTTTAGAAAAAGGAGAAAGACTATCTATATTAAAACAAGACCACTTTGCTTATGAAGAATATACTGTAATAGATACTGTAATAATGGGAAACAAAGAATTATATGACATAATGAAGGAAAAAGAAGCAATATATATGAAACCAGATTTTTCGGAAGAAGATGGAATGAAAGCTGCTAAGCTAGAAGAAAGATTTGCAGAATTAGATGGATGGAATGCAGAATCAGATGCAGCAATGTTATTAAATGATTTGGGAATTATACCAGAAAATCATTATAAATTAATGAGTGAATTAGAAGCAAGAGATAAAGTAAAAGTATTGCTAGCACAAGCATTGTTCGGAAATCCAGATGTATTGTTATTGGACGAGCCTACAAACGATTTGGATTTAAAGAGTATAAACTGGTTACAAGAATTTTTGATAAACTTTGAAAATACAGTAATAGTAGTATCACATGATAGATATTTTTTGAATAAAGTATGTACTCATATTGCAGATGTTGACTTTGGTAAAATCAAAGTATATCCAGGAAACTATGATTTCTGGTATGAATCAAGCCAATTAGCATTAAAACAGATGAAAGAGCAAAACAAAAAGAAGGAAGAAAAAATTAAAGAGTTGCAAGACTTTATTGCGAGATTTAGTGCTAATGCTTCAAAATCAAAACAAGCAACATCAAGAAAGAAAACATTAGAGAAAATTGAGTTGGATGAAATAAAACCATCAAATAGAAAATATCCATATGTAGATTTTAAACCAGATAGAGAACCAGGAAAAGAAATATTAGAGGTAAAGAATGTTTCTAAAACAATAAATGGAGAAAAAATATTAGATAATATATCATTTACAGTAAAGTCTGGAGATAAAATTGCATTTTTGGCTGATAATGAAAATGCTAAAACTGTATTGTTCCAGATTATAGCAGGAGAAATGGAACCAGATGAGGGCGAAATTATCTGGGGGACAACAATTACCCAAAGTTATTTTCCAAAAGATAATAATTACTTATTTGACACAGACGAGAATTTAACAGAATGGTTAAGAAAATATTCAAAAGACCCAGATGAAACATATGTAAGAGGATTTTTAGGAAGAATGTTATTTTCAGGAGATGAAGCATTAAAAGGTGCAAAAGTAATTTCAGGAGGAGAAAAGGTTAGATGCGTATTAGCTAAAATGATGTTATCAGGAGCAAATTTCTTGATTTTTGATGAGCCAACAAATCACTTAGATATGGAAAGTATCACATCTGTAAATGATGGAATGTGTAAGTTTAAAGGAAATATTTTATTTACATCACATGACCATCAACTTACGCAAACAGTTGCTAACAGAATTATTGATATTAAAACAGATAAAGTTATTGATAGAGAAGTTACTTATAATGAGTATTTAGGAATTGAATAATACAGGATTGACTGGTTATGTTTTGTAAATTAAACAGAACATAACCAGTTTTAATTGTATATTTGTGAAATTTAAGTGAAAAAACTTTACAAAACTAAAAGAAAATGGTAATATGAGCAAAGAACAATAAATGAGGAGGAGAAAATTCGTGATTCAAGTTGAAAACATTACAAAGAAATACGGAAGCTTTACTGCCGTAGATAATATCAATTTTGAAATTGATGAAGGGGAGATTGTAGGATTTTTAGGACCAAACGGTGCTGGTAAAAGTACAACAATGAACATGATTACTGGTTTTATTGAGCCAACATCAGGAAGAATAATTATTGATGGTTATGATATTTCTAAAAAACCTAGAAAAGCTAAAAGACAAATTGGATATATGCCAGAAGGAGTGCCATTATACAGTGATTTAACTGTTAAAGAATTTGTAACATATATGGCAGAGCTAAAGGGTGTACCTAGAAAAGAAAAGAAGGATAAAGTACAAAAAGCAATTAATGAAACTGGATTGCAAGACGTGCAAAATAAACTAACGAAAAATCTTTCGAGAGGATATAAACAAAGAGTAAGTATGGCAGGGGCTTTAGTAAGTGAGCCTAAAGTTATAATTCTTGATGAGCCTACTGTGGGACTAGACCCAAAGCAAGTTACGGAAATAAGAGCTTTAATAAAAGAGTTGGGTAAAGAACATACGGTAATATTAAGTTCTCATATATTATCAGAAGTTAGTCAAATATGTAATAGAGTTATTATTATAAATCATGGACAAATTGTTGCTATTGATACACCAGAAAATCTAGAAAAGAAAGTTGTTACTGATAATTCAGTGTATGTCACAGTAGAAGATACTGATAATAAAATGGATACTATAAAAGAAAAATTACAAGATATAAAAGAAATAAAATTAATTACTGAAAATGAGGATAAAACTAAAAAGTACATGATAACTGCAAATTCAGATGTAGATTTAAGAAAGAACATATTCGAGACTTTTGCTAAAGAGAATATTACAATATTTGAAATGAAGAAATCTGATGTTACATTAGAGGATGCATTTATGCAATTAATAGAAAACAAACAAGAAAAAAATGAAGAAGAAAAAAATGTAGAACAAGAAGAAAACAAACAAGAAGAAGGGGGACAAGAATAATGTGGGCAGTATTTAAAAAAGAGATAAAAAGTTATTTTTTATCTCCAATAGGATATGTAGTAATAGGAATACTTTTGTTAGTATGTAGTATATTTTTCTATTTAACTACAGTTAGTTCTGGAAGTATAGATTTAGGTGGATTATATTTTTATGTTGCATTATATGGCTTAATAATAACAGTGCCAATATTAACAATGAGAATGTTTGCAGAAGAAAGAAAAACAGGAACAGAGCAATTAATATTAACATCACAAGTTGGAATTCCAGGAGTTGTATTTGGAAAGTTTTTGGCAGCAATGGCTGTTATAGTTATAGCACTATTAATATCATTTATGTATTTTGGAATAATGTGTTATTTTGGAAGTCCAAATATATTAGTACTATTAGTTACAATGTTAGGATTTTTACTAATCAGTGCAGCTGCAATAGCTGTAGGAATGTTTGCATCAAGTATAACAGAAAATCAAATAATTGCCGGAATTATAACAATTGCATTTTTAATAATAACTTTATTTACATCAGATTTAGATATTGGCTTACCTGAAATTTCAATAATGAGTTATTATCAGAAATTCCCAACAGGAGTAATATCACTATCAGAAGTGGTAGGTCCATTAACACTTATGGCAATGTTTATTTCATTTACTATAATTGTAATGCAAAGAAGAAAATTAGTAAAATAGATGGGAGAGGAAAATAACGTGAAAAAGGAAAAGAAAGAGAAAAAACTAAAAAAAGAGAAAAAGGTTAGAAAACCAAGTAAGTTTTTAGCAGTCATAAAGAATAAATGGTTATTAAAAGGTACAACAACTCTTCTTTTGGTAGCGATAGTAATTGCATGTTATGTACTAATAAATTGGGGAGCATCAAAAATTAAAATAGAAGATATAGATTGCACAACCAAAAAACTATATTCTTTATCAGACGAATCTAAGGATAAAGTAAAAAATATAGATAAAGATATAACCATAGAATTAATAAATATGGATAATTATAGCTATATAAGCGAATATGCAGATAAATATGAAGCAATTAATAAGAAAATAAAAGTAGAAAAAATAGATGATTTATCATCAAGAGTTGATTTACAAACTAAGTACAATATAAGTTCATCAGATAATCTAATTGTTGTAACATGCGGAGAAAAAGAAAAAACTTTAAATGTAAGTGATTTGTATACATATGATTATTCAACATATAAACAAGTAGATAAGACAGAAGAGGCAATTACAAATGCTATTGTAGAAGTGACAATAGATCAAAAACCACACATCTATATATTATCTGGAAAAACTTATTATGATACAGAAAAAGCAATGTCAACTATAATTACAGATTTAAAAGATGAATCAAATGATGTTGATTATTTAGATATATTAACAAAAGGCGAAATCCCATCAGACTGTGATTGTTTAGTAATTACAACATTAGCGCAAGATTTAACTGAATTAGAAAAAGATAAAATATTAGAATATATTAATAATGGTGGAAAGATATTAATGCTTACATCTCAAAATATGTTGAATGTTGAAACACCTAATTTTAATAAAATTTTAGAACAATATGGAATTTCTATAGAATATGGAGCATTATTAGAACAAGATAGTTCTAAGATGTTACAAGGTGCACCAAGTACAATAATTGAAGATGTTAGTGCAAGCTTTATGAATAAATTAGACATGAAAATAAAAATGTGTGCTATAAATGCAGGAAAAATTAGTTTTGCAGATGATGACAAATTAAAAGAATTAGGAGTTACATATGAAACAATTGCATCAACTAGTGATTCTGCATTTGTTAGAACAAACTTTAATGCAAAATCAACATCAAGAACTGATGAAGATAAAGAAGAAGGTAGTGCAATTATTGGAGCATATGCAAAGAAAACTATTGGAGATGATAAAACATCACAATTAATAATATATTCAAATGAATTATTTGCTGCAGATATACAAATAGCTATTAATGCACAATATTATACTTATGCTTCTGAGTTATACAATAATAAAGATGTAGTATTAAATTCAATTTCTCATTTAGCAGAAAGAGATGATACTATTGTAATAAGAAAAACAGATGAAGCTCAAAAATATACAGTTACAGACCAACAAGATGTTATTATAAAGACAATAATATTTGTTGTTCCTATAATAATTATATTTATTGGAATAGCTGTATGGATATTTAGAAGAAGAAAAGCATAGAAAATTAACAAGGAGAACATTTCTAGTTTCTCCTTGTTTTTTTGTATAAATTAATATTTTTATAATATACTCTATAAGAGGTAGATATGAAAGAAATTTTTACAATAACATTATTAATAATAGGAGCTTTGATTGGTGCGGGTTTTGCATCTGGTCAAGAAATATATTCATTTTTTTATGCTTATGGTAGTTCAGGAATTTTAGGGATAATAGTTACTTGCAGTTTAATTGGTTTACTAATTTATAAAAGTCTACAAATTATATATGATAATAATATAGAAAACTATAGCGAGTTTTTGAGAGTGTTTATAAAAAACGATAAAGTTGTTGCAGTGATAAATAATATAATAAATATATTATTGTTAGTTACTTTTTATATAATGATTGCTGGGTTTGGAGCGTATTTTCAACAAGAGTTTGAAATTAATAAAATTATAGGAAGTGCAATATTAGCAACATTATCAGCAATTGTATTTTTTACTAGTGTAAAAGGGGTATTAAAGGTTAGTGAGTTTATTGTTCCTGTATTATTGATTTTTATAATTTGGATAGGTGGAATAAATTTATTTACAATTAATATGGATACTAAAGTTTTGGCTGTAAAAAGTGGATGGTTATTGAGTAGTATTTCATACTGTAGTTATAATATGATATTACTAATACCTGTATTAATATCAATTAAAAAACAGATTAAATATAAATCTAATATTAAATATATAGCGTTATGTTGTGGAATTCTGATGATGACTATGTCTATGTTAATATATATGTTATTAATAAGAACAGATATTGAAATTTCGACATTAGAAATGCCAATTGTTTATGTTATAAGAACTTTTTTTGCTAAATATAAAGTAGTGTATGCTTTTATAATTTTAGCTTCAATTTTTACTACGGCAATTTCCATAGGGATTGGATTTTTGCAAAATATTAGTAAAAATGAAAGGAGTTATCCACAGTTTGTTATATTTATGTGTATAACTAGTTTGCTAGTTTCGAAAATTGGTTTTTCAAAATTAGTTAATTTGTTATATCCTTTTTTTGGATATCTTGGAATAATACAAATTTTTGCAATACTGTTTATAAGAAAATCTAAGACCATAATTTAGATAATTAGAGTGGTCTTGTCAAAAAACTATTGCAAAAAATAAGTGTTATGGTATAATATAGGCAAATATCAAAAGACAAGGAGAAAAAAATGAAGGATTTTTGGGCTGAAGAGCTACAGAATCGAAAAAAAGTTAAAATTTTAAAAGCAACATTAGTTATAATAGTATTACTTTTTCTGCTCTCATTGATTATTTGTGGGATAGTATATTATTATAATATAGACTTTAGACAATGGTGTGATGAAAAAATATGGACTAAAGAAATACATGAAGAAGATACCAAAAGTATAGATTTAGATGGAGATGAAAATACGCAGGTATATGCATATGAAAAATATATATGTGTATTTAGAAAGAAAAATCTAGAATTCTATAATCAAGTAGGAACACAAGTTGCAAAAATAGAATTAGACATAAATGAAGCGGTATTTACTAAAAATGGAAGATATATGGCGATATGTGAAAAAAATGGGTCAAAATTTTATCTAATATGTGGCAAAGAAAAATTATTTGAAAATGAAATTGAAGGAAATATAAGTCAAATAAATGTTAATCAAAGCGGATATGTTTCTGTTGTAATTTCGAATACTAGTTATAAATCTGTAATAGACGTTTTTGATAAATCTGGAGGGGAAGTTTTTAAAACGAATCTAGTTTCTGCAAGGGTTGTGGATATTGATATTTCGCAAGATAGCAAATATTTGGCAATTGCAGAAGTTGATTTATCTGGTATACTTATTCAATCAAGCATACAAATAGTTTCAATGGAATTAGCAAAAACAAAGCCACTAGAGGCAATTGTTTATAAATATGAAGCACCGACTGACAAAATGATTATGAATATAGAGTATCAAGATAAAAACAAATTGATATGTATGTATAGTGATGGAATTGAGATATTGGAAGAGCAAAATAGTTCAAATTTAATAAAATTTGAAGATGGGCAGTTAGCTTTTATGACAATTGAATTAAGTAATAAAATTGCTTTAGTAAGTGAAGTATCTTCTGGAGAGTATACGGCAGATACAAGTGTAAGAATAATAAATCCAATAACTCGAAAGGAAAAAAATTATAATACACGAAATATAGCAAAATCAATGCAGGCATCTGATAATAAAATCGCTTTGAATTTTGGAACAGAATTACATATAATTAATAAAAGTGGAATATTATTAAAAAAATACATATCAAATACGGAAATAAATGATATAGTAATAACAGATGCTGTGGTTGGAATTGTGTATAAAGATAAAATTCAATTAATAAATATTTAAAAAGGAGAGAGTAATAATGGGAATAATTTTTGATATAATAATTTTAGCAATATTTGCATTAAACATTTTTATATGTTATAAAAAAGGATTAGTAAAATTAGCTGTAGGCTTAATTGCTGTTGTAGTGGCAATAATATTAGCAGTTGCTTTATATAAGCCAGTTTCAAATTTAGTAATGGAGAAAACAGGAATAAATGAGAAAATAGAGAATTTGATAATAGAGAATTTCTCTGCAAAAACTTCAGAAGGTCAAGAAGTAAGATATGTAGGTCTTATAGATTATATAGAAAAATATGCAACTGATGCAGTAAATAAAACACAAAATGAGATTGTATATGAGACTGCAGGAACATTGGCTGTGAAGGTTACAAATGTTATAGTATTACTTGCTATTTTTATAGTAGTTCGTGCACTATTATTATTACTTACATTTGTTTCAGATATGATTACATCATTACCATTAATAAAACAATGTAATGAAGTTGGTGGTGTTGTATATGGAATAATAAAGGCATTATTAATTGTATATGTAATATTAGCAATATTATTCTTTGTTGTTTTAGTATCTGGAAATACTCAAATATCTGATATTGTATCTAGCTCATATATAACAAAATTCTTATATGAACATAATATTATTTTAAATATATTGTTTAAATAAATAAAAAGGTAGAGACTTTGAAAATAAGTTTCTATCTTTTTTTATGTGAAAGTTTTGTGAAAAATTCTTAAAAAATGGTATAACTGTTGAAAATTAGAAAAAAATTTGATATATTAAAATAGTAATACTGAAATTAGGAGGATACAATGAATAAAAAGCCTAAAAACCAAAGAGAAAATAGAGTAAATAAAGATAAAAAAAATAAAAAGAAAAGAGAAAAATCGAAAGTTTTAAAAAGAATACTAATTACACTTATAATAATTTTAGTTGCATTAGTAGTTGGAATAACATATAAAACACAGAAAAATGGTGGAGGATTACAGGGGTTACTTTCTACATTAGTTGGGCATGACCAAGAAACTTTAAAAAATCTTGAGCCAATACAAGTTTTATTAATGGGTGTAAGCACAGATAATGGAGTAAAACTAACTGATACAATCATAGTAGGGACATATGACCCTAAAACACAAAAAGCCTCTTTATTGTCAATTCCAAGAGACACATTTGTTGGAAAAAATGCTAAAACAGGAACAGGAATGGACAAGATAAATGCATTATACCAAAAGAGCCCAGAAAGAACACTAGAAAAAGTTAATGAATTAACTGGATTGAATATTAAGTATTATATGGTAATAGATAATCAAGCACTTATAAAGTTAGTTGATGTAATAGGTGGAGTTGATTTTTATGTACCTATTGACATGGTATATGATGACCCATCACAAGATTTGCATATAAATTTAAAAGAAGGTCAACAAAAACTTGATGGAGATAAAGCTGAACAACTTTTAAGATATAGACATGGAAATTTAGATAAGAAAACAGGAAGATATCTAGGTACATATCCAGAAGAATATGGTGGAAATGATTATGGAAGGATGAGAACACAAAGAGAATTCATGATAGAGACTGTAAAACAGACAATTAAAGCGAAAAATATATTAAAAATAAAAGAAATAGTCGATATTGCCTATGAATATGTAGAAACGAACCTATCAATATCTGTAATAAAAGATTATGTACCATATGCAGTAAATATTGATGTAAACAATATTCAAAGTGCTGTAATACCAGGAGGTTCATATGGACCACCAACATACCCATTATGGTTCTTTATTCCAGACAAAAAAGAAACTGCAGAGTTGATAAAAGAATTATATGGTTCAAATGATGAAAATACATCAACTTCAACAACAGAAAAAACAAATACAACCAATACAGCAACTAACAGTACAGTAAATAGCACTACAAATCATACTTCTACTAATACAACAAGTTCTGTAAGTAAAAAAGAGGCTGCAAAGATTAAAGTAGAAATACTAAATGGTTCAGGTTCTGCAGCAACACTTACAGCAGTAAAAAAAGCATTAACAGCTAAAGGATATAATGTAACAAAAACAACAGATACAACAAGTACGGAAAAAACAACAATAATAAATAAAACAAATACAGATACCAAAATTACAGATAATATAAAAGAATTACTTGGAGTAGGAACTGTTTCATCAAGTTCTGTAAGTTCAAATAATGTAGATATTACGATAATAATAGGAAAAGACTATAAATAAAAAAGAAGCCCTAGGTTTTAGGGCTTCTATAATAAAATTTTAATTCATTAATTATTTAAATTTATAAATTGAATCATAATTTCTATAATACTTTTTCTTTTTCTTCTTCTTTTTTCTGAAGAAAATTATTTTTAATAATATTAATAAAACAATTATTGCAGATGCAATTTGTATAGCTAATAAATAATAATTAAACTCTTCAACACTATGTGTTGCAATCAAGTCAGAAGAATAGCTAATTCCATCAATAGTATATGTTATTTTTCCAAGAACATCTCCTTCTGCAATTGGAGCAGAAATATCATTATTGATATTAATATTATAATTTAAATTAGCAATATCAATATTTGTAGGAACTAATGCGGAAATATCATTTTTTAAAACTAAAGGTAAATTTTTAGTTTCTTTAGTTGCATTTTCAATTATTAAATTTTGAACCTCAGTATTTGCTGTATTAATTTTTTCGATTTTATAATTATCAAAACCATAATTAAATAAATTAATAGTATCAACATATCTGCCACTTCTGCCATCCGTAGTAGCTTCGGCACCAAGTGCAACAGTAATTAGTTCCATATTATCTTTTTTACTAGCAGCAATTAAACAATTTTTAGCTTGAGTAGTAAAACCAGTTTTTATTCCAATTGCATTTGCATAGTAATATTTACTTTTGGAATCAAGTAAATCATTAGTGTTTTTAAAATATCTTTTCTCATATTTGTCTGTAGGTTCAATTGTGCAAGAAGTCATGGAAACTATATTTCTAAATGTTGAATTTTTCATACAATACTGAGCGATAAGAGCCATATCATATGCAGTAGAATAATGTTCTACATTATGGATTCCGCTAGGATTAGTAAAATGAGTGTTTTTACAACCAATTTCTGTAGCTTTCTTATTCATTAAATTAGCAAAGCTGTTTATGCTTCCTGAAATGTCTTCTGCAAAGATGTAACCGACTTCGTTTGCTGAATGTATTAAAAACAATTCCAAAAGTTCTTGAACAGTTAATGCTTCTCCTGGTTGAATTGCAGCATTAGAATAACCTAATGGTATTGCCATAATTGCTGAATTATTAGCTGTTACTTTATCTGTTAAATTATAATTTTCAATTGCGATTATAGCAGTTAAAATTTTTGTAGTACTTGCGGGATACAGTTTATCATTTTCATTTTTTCCATATAATATTTTTCCTGTAGATGAGTCCATTAATACTGCTCCTTGTGAATATATCGGAAAGTCTACTTCTGGAACAGATGTATTTACTGCCTGAACTTGAGTAAAAGGCGCTAATAGTGTTATCGATATGGTTAATAATATTAAAATCAATATAAATCTTTTTATTCTCATTTGTTATCTCCTTGCTAAATTCGTGTACCAATATAATATCTTATTTTAGCATAAATTTCAAGAAAATTATTTTAAGAAAGGTGAGTTTTATGAAAAAATTTTTAAAAAACAAAAAAATATGTATTGCAATTATTATAATTCTTTTAAGTGGGTTATTTATAATTGCTAATAAAGCGGTTCGAAATTATAATGAAGAGATTATTACAGAAGAAAATATTTCGGCAGAAAACGAGAGTTCAAAAGAAAAAAATAATGCAGTTACAGAAGATAATGGAGATATAAAAGAGGAAGAAGATGCAGAGACAGAGGCAGACTTTTTTGAAGAGGATGTTGCAAAAAGCAATTCAGAAACAGTTGATGAAGAAAAAGAGAAAATTTATGTGTATGTAACAGGTCAAGTAAATATTCCTGGAGTAGTAATTTTAGATAAAGGAAGTAGAATTTCAGATGCAATAAATGCAGCAGGTGGAACGACTGCAAAAGCTAATACAACCAAGATTAATTTGGTATATGTTTTAGAAGATGGAATGAAAGTCAACATTCCAAGTAATGAAGAATTAAAAAAAGATACAAAATTTGAATATATAACTAAAGATTCGGGTGATGGGGCTGATGATGAAAATACTTTAAAAGAGGAAGATAAGGGGTCAACAACAAAGAAGGAAAGAAGTTCAAATATTGTTAATATTAATACTGCAACTCAGACCGAATTAGAAACATTGCCAGGAATAGGGCCATCAACAGCTTTAAAAATAATAAATTATAGAAAGGAAAATGGAAAATTCTCTAATATTGAGGACTTGAAAAATGTTAATGGAATAGGGGAGAATAAATTTGAGGCATTAAAAAAATATATTACAGTATAAAAAAGACAACTATTAAAAGTTGTCTACTTACTGTTATAATAAGGGTTAATGCTATTAATGTCCGCTTTTGTTCTACACATAATATTCCTTTGCCAGCAGAAATACATGTATAATTATGAAGTTCAGCTTTATCAATTACTTTTAAACCGCAAATTTGAATTAATGAAGTAAAATGCATCATCATTTCATTATCAAAAAACGAATTATCTAAGTAAACGCCTTTCAAATTTGGCATTAATCCTAATTGATAAAGAATTAATCCTATTTTAAAAGTTGTATTTATCTGAATAAAATAATCGAAACAGTCTAACATTTTAGCAATTGTGCCATTAGGATTTTCTATAAATCCAACACCATCTACAGAGCCTAACAAATATACATGAGGTTTAGTAGGATGTGAAAGATTATATTTGTCAATTAAATTTTTAATAGTGACTGTCTCGCTTGACTTATTTACGCCATATTGTCCAGGGTCTGATGAATGTATTAAAGATTGTACTAAAATTCTAATATTATTATTTTCGTCAAGAATAATTATATCAAAACTATGTATATTATTATCAGAACTATCTCTATCAATAATAGTCATTGTGCTTAAATCAACATTAGGGTCTCTAGATTCCATAGGATTTACAGACTTTTGAGGAGGATATACAATTTGGTTGCAAGCACTAAAAATTTTAGCGACTTCCAATTCTGCACCGTGCCCTCTATACTTTGCTTCTTTTTGTTGTAATTCCTTTGGAACTATTAGAAATTTAAATAATTTAGTAACATCTTCTTCATTGAATTGTGAAAATATATTTAATATATCTAGTAAATCTTTATCAATAAAATATCTAGAAATAATGTTAGCAATTTCGGATTTATATTTATTGTGTTTTAATGCATTTATAAAGAAAGTTACAGTATGTTTTTTTAATGAAGTTCGTTTTTCATTAAAAATATTTTTTCCAGATGGAGTGGTATATCTATTAAAAATATAACTTAGTTCCAAATATAATCTTTTATCAGAAATGCCAATCAATTTTCGTATTTCATTTAAATATACGGGTTTTTCAAGAAGGATATCAGAAATAATTTGTTGGCTATTTATATTCTTTTGTATACTAGATTGTTTGTGATATTCATTAATAAAATCTATTAACATAGTGCAGGTTTGATTAGAATTGATTTCTTCAAATTTATAAATAGGTAATTGTTCTTGATTTGAGACACAATACCAAAATTCTTCGATTTTTTTCATTAAAATCCCTCCGCCAGTTATTATAACATAAATAGCAAAAATTGTACAAAAAAATAAAAAGTATGATATAATCACAAAGAACAGGGAGGAAAAAATGATAAATATAAAAAAGATTACAAATTATATAAATAAAAAGAATTCAACTATTCAAAAATTATTTTTTGAAATAGTATCTAATATAAATGTGAGATTAGACGAGGAAAACGAAGTATATAAAAATTGGATTGATTCATTTATGTACTGCTACGGAGACTTAAGCAAAGAGGATAATACGGCGAATACTAAAAAATGCGTAGAAACAATTAACAAGTTATATGAAGTAGAAATAAAAAATAATGATATATATAAATTTATTTTCAGTCTACAAGCAACATATACAATGTTATTAAAATTAATAGTATTTAACTCTTTTTTCGCGAATAGAAAAGCTAAGATAGAAGAAAAAGAGTTTATTGAATTAATGAATGGAGAAATTATTGAAAAACATTTAGGGCATAAAATATGGAACATGGATTGGTTCTTTATAATAACTAGCTATTGGAATGAAATTGGGGAGTTAATAAATGAATTTAATAATAAAATTTTAGAATACAATGATGACGAAAATATAGATTATAGTGTAGCAGAGGAATTTAAAAAAATGTATGAATACTTATTTCCGAAGGAGATAAGACATTCGTTAGGAGAGTATTATACGCCATTTTGGTTAGCAGATGACATATACGAAAATATAAACAAATATCATAAGATAAATAATAAAACCAGTTTTATGGATCCTACATGTGGTTCTGGAGTATTTTTAGAATGTTTATTGAAAAGAAATAAAGAAATATCAACAGAAAATATATATGGTTTTGATATTAATCTAATTGCAGTATTAACGGCCAAAATAGTAATTATTTATAATAGAGGAATAAATACCCCAATAAAAATATATCAAAATGATATATTGATGTATCCGGATTTAATAGGTGAAGGAATTTATGTTTTTGGCAAAAAATTTTCATTTCCTGAAAATATAAGCTCGGACAAACAAAAAATGTTAAAATATTTAGGAAGTTCAATAGCAGGTAAAAAAACAGAGTTGCATGAACAACTAAGCAAATATGATGAAATAAGCAAAAAAATATATATCAATTTATTAAAAGAAAGAATAGAAGCTATATATATTAATAATATCGATTTTGTAGTTGGAAATCCACCATGGATTAACTGGGAGTATTTGCCTGAAATTTCAAAAGAATTAACAAAAAAAGTATGGGTAGAATACGGATTATTTGAACAAAATGGAAAAAATCTAGCCTTTTCCAAAGAGGACATATCTTTATTGGTTACATATATTGCAATAGACAAATTATTAAAAAATCATGGTGTGATATGTTTTGTTATAAGAATGGGGTCATTTAAATCGAAACAAAATGGAATTGGATTTAGAAATTTTAAATTAGGGAACAGTGGAGAACCTATTAGAGTTATTCATGTAGATGATTTTTCAAAAGTAAATGTTTTTCCAGGAGCAAGTAATAGAGGTTGTGTTGCATATATGCAAAAAGGAGAAGAAACTACATATCCTGTTTCTTTTTCAACATGTAGTTTACTGAATGGAAAAATTATAAAAACGAATGAAGTTGCAATCCCTACAACTAATGAAAATAACTCGATGTGGTTAAATACAACAAAAGAAAAATTAAAAGAAGCACAATTAGTTTTAGGAACAAATAATTATAAAGCAAGAACTGGAGTGTTTACGGGTGGCGCTAATGCAGTCTACTGGATAAGGCCGTTAAGACAATTAGATAATGGCAATTTAGTGGTTGAAAATGTTGTAGAAAGGGCAAAAAGAAAAGCTCCCAAAGTTCAGTGCGAAATTGAAAGTGGACTAGTTTATGAACTTTGCAGAGGTGCTGAATTAGGAAAAGAGGAGACTGAAGGGCAAGACAGTATTGCTATAATTTGTCCACATACAAAATTTACAAAAATGCAAGCTATAGATTTAGAAATTATGAAAAATAAATATCCATTAACATTAAATTATTTGACACAGTTTAAAGATATTTTAGATGAAAGAAAAGGTTTTGCATCTTGGGAAAAATCTAACCAAGAAGATGCTTTTTATGCTATTCAGAGAGTTGGAGAGTATACTTTTAAACAATATAAGGTGGCTTGGAAATACATAAGTAAAAAGTTTAAGGTGTTTATAATTGATGATTCGAACAATGAGATGCTACAAAACAGATTGGTCCTTCCTAGTGAGAAAATTATGTATGTTGCTTTAGATAATCAAGATGAGGCAAATTATTTGGCAGGAATATTGAATTCTAAAATTGTTAAAGAAACGGTGGAGAGCTTTATGACAGAAACTAGTGTTTCAACTCACGTTTTGGACAAACTTAAAATTGATGATTATGACCCAGATAATCTTGCTCATCAACAAGTCGCCCAAGATTTTGCTAATAAAGATTTTGAGGCTCTTGATAAAGTGGTCCGTCAGATTTATGGTAATTAATAAGAAATTAGGAGAGAGATAATAGAAATGGATGAAAAAGAATTAAGAAAAAATATGGCAAATGAAATAATGGAAGCGCAATTTTTGCCAACAATAACAGAAATATCTTTAAAGGAAATGAAACACGAAAAATATCCAATAAAAAACTTAGCCGCATTAGGGGTAGCTTCGGAACCGGTGATATCTGCAATACAGAATCTAACTGGAAAGACTGGAGGAAGCGGAATTTATATAGTAAATACTGATGGTATGGAAATGTTTAAATCTGGAGGAGAATATATAGGGGCCTTGAAAGCTAAAGATGGTGGTGTTGGAGGAGGACAAGCTAGAATGAAACCTTTAGCATGTAATCCAACAATGTTATTTATGTCTATGACATTAATGACTATTGAAAATAAACTAGATGAAATTAGAAGTATACAACAAGAAATGTTAGACTTTACAAAAGTAAAGGAAAAGGCTCAAATAAGAGGAAATCTAAATACGCTAATAGATGTATTAAATAATTATAAATTTAATTGCAACAATGAAAAATATAAAACAAATAAACACATATTAGTGCAAGATATAAAAAGAAATTCTGAACAAAGTATTTTATTGTATAGAGACTTAATTCAAACTATTATGTGTAAAAAAGAATTAATACATAGTGACCAAGAGATTAATTCTAAAATAAGAAAATTAGGCGATGATTTTAAGGAATATCAATTGGCTTTGTATTTATATTCTTTTTCATCATTCCTCGAAGTAATGTTATTGGAGAATTTCAACAAGAATTATATTATTGGAGTAAGAGATAAGATTACAGAATATGAATTTAATTATAAAGAATTATATACTAAATGTTATAATGACATAGAAAGTAACTCGGAAAAATCAATTCAAACTGTATTAACTAAAGGATTCGCAAATGTAAGTAAAGGAACAGGAAAATTGATAGCAAAAATACCTCTTGTTTCTAGAGGTCAAGTTGATGAATTTCTTATTGATTCAGGAAATAAATTAAAAAAGATAAATGAAAAGAAAAATACTAAAAATATTCAAAAATTAATTGGAAATTCAATAAAAGGAACAAATCCTTTTGTTGAATCTTTGAATAAGGTGAATGTGATTTATAATGAACCAATAGATATATTATTTGATAAAGATAATTTGTATTTAGTGGAGGGGGAGAACTAAATATAGGGATATTGTGAATATGAAGATATGCTACCATTATAATTTGAAAGCGTATTTTAATAAATTGCATAAACGTTTCAAGTATAGCTCATAACTCTAAGGCGAGTTTGAAATGATTTTGCTTTACAATTTTGATTTAATCGTTACAGCTTGAGTGGTTGTGACGATTTTTGTTGTCTTCAAATTGGTTGCTATAATGCTTTAAAATAGCACTATTATGTCAAATTGGGGAAAATTGGGGATTAACTTCCCAATTGACATAGAACCTCTAAGAAAATCTCATTTCATAAAAATTCTTAAAGTCATTTTTGCAACAAAGTAAATCAAAAAAATATAAATATGAGAGTTACAAAAAAGATTTTTAGATAATATTGAATTTCTAATTTGCCTTGCTTGAAATTAACAAATTCTCTAATACATTTCCAGCAGTCCTATCATGAGATTTTAGTGGGTGAACATAGAAATTGTATGTAGTAGTAATTTGTGCATGACCAAGCCTTGCTCCAGTAAAAATATCAAGTAAAATTGCAGTACGATATTTAATTTGATTGCCTTTTAACTTTTGCAAATTATCAACAAGAATTTTAGTTTGATCTTCATCATAATGACGTCTTAACGGTTTAGATGTTTTTGGTGGCTGAACACGTTCAGCAGGATTGCTTACAATAAGTTGCCAATATACTGCTTTATGAAGCATTGCCGATAGCAAACGATGATGTTCTAATATTGTCTTTTGAGATAATGGCTTTCTTGTTTTCTTACCATTATTGTTTTTTCTTCTAACAATTTGAGTATCTTCTTCAAGCAAATCATAAAATCTCATAATGTCTGTTGGTTTGATTTTATTTAGTTTATAATGTCCAAAATATGGAGTTATCCTTGTTTCTAACATACGTTTGTATCTATAATAAGTTGATGGTGCTAGTTCTTTTAATGCATAATCTTTTGTCCACATTTCCACATATTGTGCAAATGTTGGGATGTTTCCATCTACTATTAGTCCACTTTCTACTTCTGTTAGAAATTTTGCAAGTTCTATTTGTGCTTCTGATTTTTTCTTGCAGTGTATTGTTTTTTGATGTCTTATTGGTCTGCCATCTAGGTCGTATCCTTTGAATACTACTAGCCTGTAACTGTTTTTTCCTCGCTTTTCAATACTACCTGTCACTTTTTTGCCTCCTTTCTGTTGTTTTTAGTAATTGTTTGTATTACTATGTTTTTATTGTAACATTTTTTGATGGGAAAACAAAACCCGACAGGGGATATGAGTGGGAAAATCGGAAAATGTAGGGGAAATATAGATTAAATTAAAAAATATGTTATAATGTTAAATATAAATAGTAAATGAAGGAGAAAAAAATGGAAAAAATAATTGTTATTGGAAGTCCTGGTGCCGGAAAAAGTTCATTTTCTAAAAAGTTAAAAAATATTACTAAATTACCATTATATCACATAGATATGCTATATCATAAAAAAGATGGTACACATATTACAAAAGAAGAGCTAGAAGAAAAATTAAAAGAAATTTTTAAAACGGATAAATGGATTATAGATGGAAATTATCAAAAAACATTAGAATTAAGAATAAATGAATGTGATACTATATTTTTGTTGGATTTTCCAACTCAAGTTTGTCTTGAAGGTGCAAAATCACGAATCGGCCAAAAAAGAGACGATTTGCCTTGGGTAGAAGAGAAACTAGATGAAAATTTTAAACAATGCATTATTAATTTTACTAACGAAAAGTTGCCACAAATTTATAAGTTATTGGATAAATATAAAATGAATCATAGTATATTTATTTTTAAATCTAGAGATGAGGCTGATAATTATATACGTAATATGGAGAAAAAATATGCAAATATATAATTTAAAAAATAAATTAGAATATTTAGATGAAGTTGCAAAATTAAAATATGATGAATGGGCAGACAATAAAGAAGAAAATAGAGAATGTAGAATAGAAAGAAAAAAAGAGAAAATTTATAATGCATTTAATGATGAATTTTTTTGCAAGTTAATTTTAGTAGATAATAATAATTTGATAGGATTTATATCTATATTTCCAAAAGATTGTGAAGAAGAAAAAGAACTAAAGCCGTGGTATGCTACAATGTATGTAAAAAAAGAATATAGAAAAAAATGATATTCTAGAATATTAAATGATGCCATATTAAAAGAGGCAAAAAATAGAGGATTTACAACAATATATCTAAAAACAGACTTAAAAAATTATTATGAAAAGTTTGGAGCAATTTTTATAAAAAAATTAAAAACAGGTGAAACTTTATACAAATTTGAACTTTAGTAATATTTTACAAATAAAAAAATATATAATATAAAAAAGAGGAGAAAGTTATTTAAAATGAATGATACCGTTATTTATTTAATTAGACATGCTGATACAGTTGAGGAAAATGGGATTAGAAACACAAATGAAAATTCTCAAATGATTAATGAAAAAGAAATATTGTCTATAAAAGGAGAAGAGCAATCTAAGAAATTAAGCGAAAATACAGAATTACAAAATCTTGATGTTATTTGGACAAGCAACTATACAAGAGCAAAAGCTACTGCAAAATATATAGCATATAAGAACAATTTACAATATAACATAGATAAAAGATTGAGTGAAAGAAAACTTGGAAATATGGATGATTTAGCAAAATTTATGAATAATAAAGAAACCAGAGATTCATCTCGTGAACAATTAGCCTTTCCAGAATTTAAAACTCGCGATGGTGAAAGCGCAAATGATACTAATAAAAGGATGAATGAATTTTTTAATGAAATACTTGAGAAATATAAAGGAAAGAGAATAGCTGTTATAAGTCATGGTGGAACAATAAAATTCTATTTGTTAAGTTTTTGCAAAGTAAACGAAAGATTAAATCTTGAATACAAGGAAAATGAGTTGGCTATAAATTCTCCATGCTTATTAAAGATGACTTTTAGGAAAAATGAATTAGTAAATTTAGAACAAATGAAATTATAAGAAATATAAAAGTTAGATATGGGTTACTAGTTGGATATGGGATAATAAAGTGCAATTCACACAAGCTTAAAGTGCAAAAATTGCACTTTAAACTCTATTCATTTTCTTATTTTCTTATTTTCATCCCATCAATCCATTTTTCAAAATCACTAACACTAATTTCATCATGTTTATATCTATCAAGCATCACAGTACCATCAACTTTATATCTTTCATAAAGAGCTAATACTTCAGGATTATTACTAATAGAAGCTTGTTTACTCAAATTTTTATATCTATTCCTATACTTTTTACAAATAGGATCATTAGCATATGTTCTACTAGAAGAAACCTTATCAGCAAAATCCTTACAAGTTAGACCATCTTTAAAAATATTATCACAATACAAAGTCTTATGTGCAGTTTTAGGAATAAAATAGTAATTACAATTTTTACATTTTATAATCCTAAAACTATTTTTATAATTCATAAATTCCTTCATACAAATAAACAAAAGACAAGTAAAGTCATTAGAAGAATAGTAATACCTAATATTATCTTTTGACTTATTAGTGTTAGAACCTAAAAAGAAAGAATCTAAGTCAAAATTCATTTTTATATCTTTAAAATTTTCAGATATATTATCTAAAATTGATTCATAAAACGGATGCAAAAATGGAAAATATATTGAACAAATTAATCCATTTAGAAATGC
>OLNW01001234.1_pt1 | contig 26025 bp, 21 predicted proteins | sample 1672121 | NCBI WGS metagenome assembly OLNW01 (sample SAMEA3136648, study PRJEB25190) | human gut metagenome
CGTGCTCATACTGATCAGGAAACCGGTCAGACAATCATTGCCGGAATGGGTGAGCTTCACTTGGAAGTTATCGTAGACCGTCTGCTTCGTGAGTTCAACGTAGAAGCAAACGTAGGTGCTCCACAGGTTGCTTACAAAGAAACATTTACAAAAGAAGTCGAAATCGATTCGAAGTACGCAAAACAGTCTGGTGGTCGTGGTCAGTATGGTCACTGTCGTGTTCGTTTCACACCGATGGATCCAAACGGCGAGAACACTTACGAATTCGAGTCTACAGTCGTTGGTGGTGCTATTCCGAAGGAATACATTCCAGCTGTCGACGAAGGTATTCAGGAAGCTGCTCAGGCAGGTATCCTTGCCGGATTCCCGGTACTCGGTATTCATGCGAACTGTTATGATGGTTCTTACCATGAAGTCGATTCAAGTGAAATGGCATTCCACATCGCTGGTTCCATGGCATTCAAAGATGCTATGAAGAAAGGTGATGCAGTGCTGTTAGAGCCTATTATGAAGGTTGAAGTTACGATGCCTGAGGAATACATGGGTGACGTAATCGGAAGTCTGAACGCAAAACGTGGTCAGATTGAAGGTATGGACGATATCGGTGGTGGAAAGATTGTTCGCGCATTTGTTCCGCTTGCTGAGATGTTCGGTTATTCAACAGAACTTCGTTCTACTACTCAGGGACGTGGTAACTACTCCATGTTCTTCGAGAAATACGAGAAATGTCCAAAGAACGTACAGGACAAAGTATTGGCACAGAAGAACGGATGAGAATGTTAATTCGTTAATGTAACAATTTTGGGGGGTTGCTTTTTTAGCAACTTTCCCATATAATTAAGCTATGTGTATATAGCAGATATTTCTAAATTAAAATTTAAAAAATGTTAGGAGGACGTTTAGAAATGGCTAAGGAAAAGTATGTAAGAAGTAAACCGCATTGTAACATTGGTACCATCGGTCACGTAGATCATGGTAAAACAACTTTGACAGCAGCAATCACAAAGGTACTTGCTGCAAGAGTATCCGGTAACGAAGCTACAGATTTCGAGAACATCGATAAGGCTCCAGAAGAAAGAGAACGTGGTATCACAATTTCTACTGCTCACGTTGAGTATGAGACAGAGAAGAGACATTACGCTCACGTTGACTGCCCAGGACATGCTGACTACGTTAAGAACATGATCACCGGTGCTGCTCAGATGGACGGCGCTATCCTTGTAGTAGCTGCTACTGACGGTGTTATGGCTCAGACAAAAGAGCACATCCTTTTGTCTCGTCAGGTAGGTGTACCATATATCGTTGTATTCTTGAACAAATGTGATATGGTAGATGACGAAGAGTTGATCGAACTCGTAGAGATGGAAGTAACAGAGCAGCTTGAGGAGTATGACTTCACAGATTGCCCAATCATCAAAGGTTCCGCTCTTGGCGCTTTGGAAGATCCAAACGGCAAATGGGGCGATGCTATCATGGAATTGATGAACACAATCGACGAGTATATTCCAGATCCAGAGCGTGACACAGATAAGCCATTCGTAATGCCTGTAGAGGACGTATTCTCTATCACAGGTCGTGGTACTGTTGCTACTGGTCGTGTAGAGGCTGGTACTCTTCACTTGAATGATGAAGTAGAAATCGTTGGTATCAAAGAAGAAACTCAGAAATCCGTTGTAACTGGTATCGAGATGTTCCACAAAGAGTTGGATGAGGCTCAGGCTGGTGATAACGCTGGTGTACTTCTTCGTGGTATCCAGAAGACAGACATCGAAAGAGGACAGGTTCTTTGTCAGCCGGGAACTCTTACATGTCATACAAAATTCACAGCTCAGGTTTACGTTTTGACTAAGGACGAGGGTGGACGTCATACTCCATTCTTCAACAACTATCGTCCACAGTTCTACTTCCGTACAACTGACGTAACAGGTGTTGTTCAGCTTCCAGAAGGAACTGAAATGTGCATGCCTGGTGATAACGTAGAAATGACAATCGAATTGATTCACCCAATCGCTATGAGCCAGGGTCTTACATTCGCTATCCGCGAAGGTGGTAGAACAGTAGGTTCAGGACGTGTTGCTACAATCATCGAGTAATAACGAAAATACGTTATTTCAGAGATATTGTAATTGGATTTTGCAACAAAATTGCAACAAATTTGTTTGTAATAATGCGTGATAATGCTGAAATATGCATGTTTCACAGCATATGGTGAGTTCAATTTCATAAGATTTTGTACCTTAGGGCACTTTCCTAGTAGTTTAGGAAAGTGCCTTTTTTGTGTTATGGAAATCAGGCAAAGATTGGAGGTGAAATATATGTTAAAAGTAAGATTATCTGGCACCAAAAAGGAACTTCGCTGGTTTTTAAAGAAAATGCAGCGAGATTGCCGGTGGCAGGTAAGAAATATTTCAAATTTTAGTTCTATAGAAAGAACGAATGGAAAGTATAAACGCTTATATGTAGATGTTTATCGAAATGAAAAATAACCAAAAAAATACGGAGGGTCAGAATTATGTGTAAAGTAATCGCCATATGCAATCAAAAAGGTGGTGTATCCAAGACTACCACAACAGTAAATCTTGGAGTTGGTTTAGTAAGAGAAGGAAAGAAAGTGCTTGTCATTGACGCAGATCCACAAGGAAATCTGTCGCAGAGCCTTGGAATTGAAAATCCAGATGAACTGGAGATTGCACTTCCAAGTATCATGGAGCAGATTATCATGGATAAGGATGTGGATGTGACAAAAGGAATTATTCACCATGAAGAAGGAGTTGACCTTATGCCATGCAACATTGACTTGTCAGGAGTGGATGTTTCTCTTGTAAATGCTATGAGCAGAGAGTTTGTTCTAAAAACATATGTGGAAAGCATGAGAGATTTTTATGATTACATTCTCATCGATTGTATGCCGAGTTTAGGAATGATAACGGTCAATTCGCTTACGGCATCGGATCGTGTATTGGTTCCGGTGCAGGCAGCTTATCTTCCGGTAAAAGGCTTGGAGCAGTTAATCACAACCATTTACCGTGTGAAAAAGCATTTGAATCCGCAGATTCAGTTTGAAGGGATTTTGATTTCTATGTTGAATGCGAGAACTAATTATGCCAAAGACATTATGGAACTAATCAAGAAATATTATGGGGAATCCATTCCTATCTTTGAAAGTAAAATACCATTTTCGGTAAAAGCCGCTGAAACATCAGCAGCAGGAGTGAGTATCTTTACATTGGATAAGAAACATCCGGTGGCGCAGGCTTACGAGAAACTGACAAAGGAGGTAATCGCTCATGAGTAGGACAAAGGCTTTAAAAAATGTGAAATTGACGAGTTTTGATGACCTCTTTGGAGGCAAGGTTGTGGAGGAAACTGCAGAAACGGGCGATGTGAAAGAGATACCGTTATCTGAGCTGCATGAGTTTCATAACCACCCGTTTCAGATCCGTTCGGATGAAGAATTGGAAGAGATGATTGAGAGTGTCAGAGAGCATGGAGTGTTGGTGCCGGGAATTGTCCGAAAACGCAAAGAAGGCGGCTATGAGATTATTTCCGGGCATACAAGAAAGCATGTTTGTGAAGTGCTTGGCTTGGAAACCATGCCGGTCTTTGTGAAAGAAATGGATAACGATGAAGCCAGCGTAGTTATGGTAGATTCCAATATTCAGCGGGAAAACATCCGGCCGAGTGAAAAAGCAAAGGCATACAAAATCAAGTATGATGCCATGAAGAATCAGGGCAAGGCAGGAAACAGCCTGAAGATGATGTCCGAGGAAAGTGGCGAAAATTATAAGAGGATTCAGCGCTATATATGGCTTGCCAGATTAAGTGATGCACTGTTGGCTTTGGTAGATAATAAGCAGCTTGGATTGGTTCAAGGTGTCAGCCTGTCTGTTCTTCCGGAAGAAGAGCAGAGTATGGTTTATGATGCTATTTGCCGGTATGAGAAGAAAATATCGACAATACAGGCAAATGAGATAAAGAAATTCAGTTTGGAGGGGAAATTAGATGCTGACAGATTGGAAGAGTATCTTTTTTCGGTTCCCAAGCAGAAAAAGAAAAAAGAAATTACTCTGAGAAATGAACGACTATCAGAGTATTTTGAGGAAGAAACCACAGAAGAGGAAATGATGAAAATCATTTTAGAGTTATTGGATGAATGGAAACAAAAGAGAGGAGGCGGACAAAATGAATAAGATTATTTTACTGGGAAATGTGACGAGAAATCCCAAAACTACAAGAAAGAAAAGTGAGGATGGAACGGACATTGTTATTACCAAATTTGATCTCGCGGTAAATCGAAAGACAAAGCAGAAGTCAAATGCGGATGCGGATTTCTTTCATTGCACTTCCTTTGGAAGGCAGGCGGAATTTGTCGAGCGATATTTTCACAGCGGTTCCCGTGTATTGGTTATTGGGCGGGTACAGAACAATAATTATACAACCAAAGAGGGAAGCAAAGTTTATGGATTTAGTATCATTACAGAAGAGGTTGAGTTTGCACAGAAGAAAAGTGCGGAAAAACCGGCAAATAAAGAAAGTGATTTTTCATCTGTTGCAGATGAGGATCAACCATTCGATGGCAGGTAGGTGATATCATGGCAGAGGGTTTCTTCCGAAGTAAAAAGGGTTTTACAGTCGTTCAAAATGAAATAACCAGAGATGTGAATATTTCTTTGAAAGCAAAAGGATTGTATCTGGTCATACAGGCATATATCTCCATGCCGGATAAGAAATGGACAAAAGAAGATTTTATGCGTCTGGCGAAAGAAGGGAAAAAGGCTTTTGACAGTGCATGGAAAGAACTTAAGGAAAGTGGATATCTGAAAGTACATATTATGTCGGACAATGGACGCTGGCGTACGGAGTATGAGCTGTTGGATGAACCGGAAGAGGGTCCACACACCTTGTATCATAATGCAGATGGAAAAGTCACAAGTGATAACCTTCAACGGGCAGAAAAGAAGAAAAACAACTTGGTTTCTGAAGAGGAAAAGGACCATTACCCCCCAAATGGTACTAATGGTAGCAAAGACCATTACCCCCCTTTCGGTAGTAATGGTTACGGTAGTAATGGAAACCATACCAATGCAAATGGGGGTAACAATAATAAAGACTATAATATAAAACCTGATATAAAGACTGATCTATCAAATCCTTATCCAGATCAAGATGTTGATACGATGGAAGAGAAATATTCGATGGAGTTTATAGAGCAGCATTATGAACTGGAACCAAGGTATGTTTCTGCTGTGCAGGAAAATTCGATCAACACGGTCAAAGATGTGCTTTATGATATTTTAAATACCCATAAACCGATGCTGCGGGTAATGGGAGAGGACAAACCGGCTGCGGTTGTGAAATCACGGCTTTTGAAACTGAACCGATGTGATATTGATTATGCGATCGACCAATATCAAAAACAGGTGACGAAGGTACATAACCATAAGGCATATATGCTGACTGTGCTTTATCAGGCAAAATCGCAGGGGGAACTGGATATCAGTAACCGTGTTATGTATGATTTTTATGGAGCAGGCAGAAAAGTTAATGGCACAGGAGGTGGAGCGGATGGATAAAAAGAGTGAGCATGTCAGAATTCCGGTGTTACTTCGGATTAATAATCCGAGGCATCAATTCGTTTATAACATTTTGGAAAATGTGGAGAACAGAAGTGCCTACATACGAGAGGCTGTGATCTACTATTACAGACATAATGGCATATCGACGGAGGAAGATGACATTCTGGAGGACATCCGGAAGGTAGTAAAAGAGTGCAACAGTCAGCTTTTAAATGAATTGGACAAGCGAATGAAAAGTAAGAATTCTATTGATTTTAAAAAACTCAAAAATATGTTTTGACGAACAGGTAAATAAAGTATAATAAAAATTGCCAGGAACGACTGGCGTACAGTGAAAGGCGTGTGATTGATATGAAAAAGATGGTAAGAGCATTGATTTTGGTTATTGTATGTGTGATGATGACAGCACCGGGAGCGGAAATTCAGGCAAAGACGAAGAAAATATCACTGGTTCTGAATGGCAGAAAACAGAGAACAGTAACCATTTCTAACTCGGATAAAAAATCCGAGATGAAGATCAAGGTTTCAAAGAAATCTGTGGTGAAGGTGAAGCGGATTAAAAAGTCCAAAAAAATCCGGTTTACGGCAAAGAAGAAAGGGACGGCAAAGGTTACGGTTTGCTGGAAGAATAAGAAGAGGAAAAAGAAAACAAGTGTGTACTTGGTTAAAGTTTATGAAAAGCAGAATAAAGCAACAAAGAAAACTCTTACGGCCAAGGAGAATGCTATGAGGGTATTCCGAAAGCAGAATGAGTATAGAACCGCTGCGGGTGTTGAAAAACTGGAGTGGTCAGATGAATTGTATGATTTCCTTATCTATCGCATGAATAAAAGTGGCTATGACGAACATAAGAATCTGAATGCAGATACCAGAGATTATTTCGGCCTTTATGCTGTCTACAAAAGACTGTTATTTGCAGAAAATATGCTTACCAGTGGCAGTGATTCTCCCACAGAAGTGATGAGGCGCTGGACAAAGAGTAAGGGACATAAGAGAAACTATCTGGATGCAAATCATAAATGTGGAGCAATTGCAAAGGTAAGTACCATGTGGTTTGCTATTTTTTGGGATGGAGAGAAAAGTGATTTGGAGAATTGGCGGAATTATAAACTGAAAATGTATTCTGTAAAACGGTTTGATACAAGCACGAATAGCTTTTTGCAAAACTGCAAGATTGCTTATTATGATGTGGCGGACAAAAAGAATCGTTTTTCTACGACGATTGGTGAAACAAAGTACAAAAATATAGTACTTGAAGTTGGAAAAACGTATCGTTTTTATGAGACGGCAACGGATGGAACCTATCAAAAAGCAAATCCGGTCAGTGTAATAGTAGAAGAAAATGCTTCGGGAGAAATCATTCTTTCAAATTAAGAATAAATCGATACAAGTAAATATTTTTTGAGAAAAGTCTTTTAGTAAAACTAGAAGGCTTTTTTCTTTTGCAAGGAAGGAGGCGATGAAAATGGGAAGAGCACCACCAGAGAAAAGTAGAAAATCAATCATAATAAAAGATCAGGAGAGGAAAAAATGAAGACAAAAATCAGAACAAAACGTATTATAGCAGGAATGCTGGCATTGTTTATGCTGTTTGGTTCCATACCATTTAACAGTACATTGGTACAGGCGGCGACAGGAAATGTAAAGGTGGATTCTCTTGGAAAAAAAGGTAGTGTCAGTTATGGCTCAAAGACCAAGAGTGGTACATGGTTTCAAATGAAAGTGGCCGGGAAAAGGGCATTTTGTCTTAGCCTTGGAAAAACATGCCATACAGGGAATACCTATGAGAGTACAGAAACCTATAAGTGGGATCAGAATACCGGCGGAGAGAGGCATGGTTACTATGCCAAGATAATTCGCTGGTATGTGAATGACAAGAAGCGAAGCAAAAAGGCTTTTATCATGAGTCAGGCATTGATGTGGTCTGTTTCTGAAGACCGTACATCGGAGACGCAGTTAAAAGATGTCATAAAGCAGGTAAAGAGTAACACCGGTTATTGGAACGATAAAACGGTAGATAGTTTATATGATTCCATTTTTAAACCAAGTGGAAGCTGGACAGCAGAAGCAACCTACTGGAAAAAACAAGGAAGCAACAAATCGTATCAGACACTTATTACAGTTGATGCGGATGAAACAACACATGCTTATTCACCGAAGTTTGTCAGTAAGGATGAATATTACCGCCAGAGAATTACGGTCAAAAAAGTAGATGAAGATGGAAAAGGTCTTCCTGGAATTCAGTTTACTTTGGATGCAAAAAACATTGATGAATTGTATTCCTTTGAAGTGACAGACCGTGATGGAACAGATTTAGGTACTGCCGACACGAATAATGACACAGAATTTTCCATAACAGGATATACCAGAAACTCCGGAAGAATTGCATGGAGAATGACTTATTATATATCCACGCAGGATTATATGTATTTTCCAGATGATCAGTTGAAAGCAATGTCAGCAGAAGAGAAAAAAGCAGCGAAGAAAGTTTTAACGGATGATTATGAACTGGATGAGGGCGTTGATTTTGGAAAGAATATGACAAAAGCAGAAGCCGAGAAGTTGATGAACGATGACTTAAATGCAATCAAAGAATCCATTTCCAACGGATACACGCTTACCGAGAACAGTACAGGAGAAAATCAAAATATTGTTCTTGACCCGGTTTATGCGAAAGGTGTTGATATTACACTTGGTAAAAATGACAGCTGGTATCGTAATGCAGATGGCAGCTGGCCGGACATGCAGGTTGAAATTCATTCGGATTACGAAAAGGCATATCAGGCAGGTGTGACAAACAAGTATAAAAAAGCAAGTATCCGAATTGAAAAGTATGATGGGTATTCTGCGGATGGTATTGCTCATGGCGAGGCAGACCTTGACGGAGCCAAATTTCAGCTTTATGCAGATGCAGCATGTCAGACCAAAGCAACCGTATATGATGCTTCCGGTAATGCTAAAACTGCCGGAGAGTATACCATCAAAGATAAGAAATGCACTACCGATTATCTGAGAAGCGGTGTGAAATATTATCTGAAGGAAACGGCTGCACCGAAAGGCTATGTTCTTAGTGATGTGGTAAAAGAAATCCAGGTGGATGCGTCTGCTGAAGCAAATGAATTTACGGTAGAGTTGAAAACAGAACGATATCCTAATACACCGATTCTTGGAAAAGTTGCTATTCAAAAGTATTATTCGGATGTGGATACCGGATTGCTTGAGCCAGAGGTAAATACTACGTTCCAGGTGTATTTAAAAAATAAAGGAAGCTATGATCAGTGTACGGATTATGAACGTGCGACAATCAAGACTGACCGTAATGGGTATGCCGTAACAGGAAATCTGTATTATGGAACATATGTTGTACATCAGGTGGATTCCGGTGATGTAGATGCTATCCATGTGAATGATTTTGAAGTGGCGGTAACAGAGAATGGAAAAGTGTATACCTATCCCCTCAATAACAAATTGTTTAAAGCCTATTTGAAAATCTTGAAAAAAGATAAACAGACAAAAAAGCAGGTGCTGAAGCCGGGAACTGCTTATCAGATTTACAAGGTAACAGAGGATGGCGAGGAACTGGTTAAACAAAGTTACAGCAATGGAAACCAGATGAAAACCATAGATACCTTTATAACGGATGAATCCGGCGAGATTATGACGGTGAAGCCGCTTCGCTCTGCAAGGTATCGTATTTATGAGGTGGATTCTGCAAATGGACTTCATATCACAGAAAAGTTTATTGAAGTTGTAATTAACAGCAAGGCAGACAATTATGAATCCTATGTTGATGAAGACGGCAATACACATGCGGTGATCACCGTAACTTATACAAATGAAGAAACATACGGAAAACTGTCTGTTTCCAAAACCGGTCAGATGCTGACGGGATGGGATAAAGATAAAAAGGAGTTTATCTATGAGAATAAAACTTTGAAAGGTGCCAAGTTTGAAATCTATGCAGATGGTGATATTGCCACACAAGACAATCAGGGAGATACATGGTTTCGAGACGGAGATAAGGTTGCCACAATCATCACCGGAGACAAGGTAGAGTTCACATCGGATTGTAAAGGAATCTGTAATTATTCGGTAGATGATAAAGAGGTTATGCATCTTACACTTCCTTTGGGAAAATACAAAGTAAAAGAAGTAAAAACATTGTATGGCTATGTGTTTCCGGAAAAGAATGAATGGAATCTGGAGTTTACATGGAAAAATGGCAGGAATGAATTTGTTCTCAACTCCACTTCCGATACCAATGATAAAGGTGAGCTGAATCTGCATAATAAGCTGGCACGACCACAGATACAGTTGTTGAAAGAAGATGCGGATACGAAGCAGCCAATCCGTGGCGCTGTATTTGGTCTGTATACGAAACATGATATTTTCAATGTAGACGGCGAGAAAATTGTAGATGCAGGAACAGAGCTTACCACGCTTACGACAGGGGCAGATGGTTCTTTTATTTCGGATATGATGCTGCCGCTTATGGATGAAGCCGATATAGAGAGTGACAGTGCAGAAAGTGTGAGTGGTTCTGCCGTATCGGTTGAAGCTGGTTCACAGGAAAATGCGGGAACGAAAACGCTTAATTCAGGAGAATACTATCTGAAGGAATTGTCTGTTTCGGATAGTTATTATCTGGATCAGACAGATATACCGGTAAAACTGACTTATAAAGATGAAAACACTCCAGTCATTTATGCACAATGTGTAAAATCTAATAAGCAGACAACCAATGAGATTGACAAGGTATCGGTAGCCGACTCCAAAGAACTTGCAGGCTGCAATCTCAGGATTACAGATAGGGCAGGAAAGGAGATTATTTCCTGGACTTCTGGCAGTAAGGACTCGGTGAAAGTATCGGTAACACCAGAAGATGGTTATCAGAATTTGAAGTATTCTTTTGACGAAAACGGAAATCTTCATGTGGGTGGACTTTTCCATGATAAGGAATACACGTTGACAGAAACAAAGCCAGCCGATGGTTATGTGACTGCGGAAGCTATTACCTATATGCTTAAGCAGAAAGTGGCAGAGGACGGAACGGTGACTTCTGTGGTAAATATCAAACAAAAGGATGGTGCATATCTGGAGCAAGAGGACGACAAGACGGTTATGAAAGATGGCCAGACACATATCCAGCTTTTGAAGCTGGACAAAAAGACTGGACAGGCTCTTGGTGGTGCTAAATTTGTTGTCATGGATTCCCAAGGGAACGAAGTGATGAAATTTGTTACCAAAGATGATGTGTATGACATCACGGGAAAACTGGTTGTTGGAGAAACTTATACATTCAAGGAAACTTCAGCACCTTCAGGGTATCGTCTTGCTAAGCCCGTAAAGGTAACGATTAAAGATACCGGTGATGTGCAAAAGGTTACCGTAAAGGATGAATCGATTCCAGATGTCCCGGAGACACCACAGACTGGTGGACAGTCTGTGAAAGGAATAGTTTTTGGAGGGCTGTTTATAATCTTGTTAGTCATTATTAATATAGTAGAAAAAGTGTCTGTTACTAAAAAGTAAGTAATTTCTATTTGGGTTTGGCTGTGAGTGTAAAATAACTGCATATTTGCAAAAATAAAAAAGTAAAAATGTAAAAAAAATCTTTACATTTCGGAGCATCTATGGTACAATGACAATATCAATAGAAAAGGTCTTGCAAAAGCAAGACCTCAGTATCCCAATTAAGGAATATCAATAACACTTTTATTTTGCAACAGGATACGAGGTTTGTCAAGCATTATCTTTTTTTGTTGAAAAAAAATAAGGAGGAGAATGTGATGAAGAACAGTAAACAGACTTCGAAGCGTGCAGCCACAGCGGCATCGGCTGTTTTAAGAGATGGACGTACTAGTGCAAAATCGAAAACAGCTGCTGGAAGTGCTTTGGCGCAAAGAGCATCAAAAAAAACTAAATAGAATAAGAAGGGCACGGCATAGGTGCCAGCATTTATGCCGTGTATATGTAACATGTGGAATATAAAAAAATATTTAAAAAATATGGGAATTACGCAAAAGGAGTTTTCAGAAAGAATGGGCTTGTCTAGACCAACTCTTGATGCATATATTGAAATGTTTGAGAATGGAAAGACAATTCCTAAAGAACGATATGAGATTATCTTTAGGAGATTATTCGATTCTGGTAATGATTCAGTTGCAGAATTTTTTGAAAAACTTCAGGAGGCTGAGTATCTTTTGCACAGAGACTTGAATTATGGGACAAATAATTTGGAGACTGAGGCTGCAGATTATGTTTCATTGATTGTGCAGAATATGAATAAAGATTTTAAATTAAAAAATTGGAATGAGGACGTATATATATTTATAAATATTCTTATTTCTAATTACCGAAAAAATGAAATTTTTCAGCAACTTGTGGAGTATTTTATTTATCTTAATGATATACGTAGCATAAGCGAAATAAAAGAACGACAAAAACCATATTTTGCAAATATATTTAAAGCTTTGCATAGTTTGTCTGTGAATCCATGTGAGTACGATGAGTACGATTATCAAAATTTTTTGAACAGATGTTCAGAAATCAGAGAACATAAAAAAAGACAAAATAATGTATATGAGAATAACATAAAGAAACGAATACAGAATATGATTACAGAGTATGAAAAAAAAGGTATTGATTTAAGTGAAGAAGAGATTATTGAAGCAATAAATAATCAGCTTATAAGAGAAAAAATGTTTCAAGGAGGAAATGAATAATGGGAAATTTACCAAGTAAAGGTTGGAAGAACAAAGTAGGAACAAAAGATAGAGAATGCAGCTGTGGGTCGTGGAAACAGCATTGGATTAATTGTTCAGGAAAAAGGTGGCCTCAAAAGTGTTCTGTATATGGATGTGATAACGATGCAACACTAGGAGCGCATGTGTATAATCAGAGTGTTAGAGGTGAAAGAATTATGCCTGCATGTGATAGCTGCAATAAGAAAAAAGACGAATTTACAATAAAAGCAAGAACAACATTGGTGCCGGCAAATAAGCAGAAAACATGTGAATAATAGCAGAATTGCATCAAAGTATTGAAATTATATGTTATACTAAAGAATAATTAGAAAATGGTAGCAAGTGAAATAACAAAATAGTATTTCAATTTCAAAGAGAAGAAAGGTGTTTTTTAGAAGAATACTTTTCTTCCTTTTTATTTTAGCAGCTCTTGATTTGACCCTTAGATTTTGATTAGAAAGAAGCATAGTCCCGAAGATAAAGTTGGACAATATAGAAAAAGAGATTACCATGGAGAAAGTAAAGTGGTGTATGAGATATCCACCAAAAGTACAAAGATATGATCGGGGGACATTTACGTGATTTTGGGATGGAAATTATTTAGGAGTATCCTTTGTTTGTACTAACGCTGGTAGAGAGAAAGAAACGAAGTTATTACATCATATCTGTGTTGGCGGGAAATGGATTATTGATACGAATAGGACTATTATGGGATGGTAGAAAAGATTTTTAGTCAAATAGTCAAAACAAGTGTAAGTTTCAGAGTGAAGTGAAAAAACGATAGTGTGTTGAGGTTTGTTACTCAAGATACTGCATATGATACTGAGTGAAAACTGATTATCGGAAAGCCTTGCAAAGTTTACGGGGGGAGTTCTGTTCAATTTGGTTATTTGTTAAGATGGTAAAATTAGTGTGGATAACAATCAAAGATATAGGAAAAGTGTAGACAATGACTGTTAAAGATGTATCAATTCCGCAGGTGTCTGATACACCACTGGAAGGTAGAATCATGTGTGGGGCGTTGCAATTGCAGCGGGAGAACTCAAGGCTAATGCTGTGATAATGAAATTGTAAAAGGAGATTGTTTAAAAAATATAATTATTGTAGAAAAAAGAAATTAATATGATATAATAGATTTATCAGATAATAGTTAGGAGTATTTAGTGTATGAAAACAGAAGACATTGAAAAGAGATTAATTGAACATATTAATTCGCAGAAAGGTGTGACAACGCCTTTAGGAAAATTGTTATTTACTAGTAGTGATAGGATTGGTCAAGGAGGAAATGGATTAGTATATCGTGCGACGATAAATGACAAAGAAATTGCTATAAAATTTTTGGTTTCTGACTTAAAATCAAAACAATTAAGGTTTAAGTCGGAATACTTTAACACAAACTATGCTCGAAATGAGTTGAAGAATATTGTTAATATGATACATTATGGCGAGCTTGAAATACAGGATAATGTTGTTATCCCTTACATAATAATGACTTGTTATTCGAAAAATTTGAAAGAATATAGAAAAGAGAAGAGTGAGATTAATGAGGAAATTTTTTTGAGTTTGGTCAACTTTCTTTTTTCAACATTGAATCTAATTCATCAAAAAGGCATTATCCATCGTGATATTAAGCCAGAAAATATTCTGGTTGATGAACATGAAAAATTTGTATTGTCTGATTTTGGAATTGCACATTATGATAAGGATGATTTTCTGATAGATAATAAGACGAAAAAAGGAGAGCGTTTAGCTAATATAGAATTTTCGGCTCCGGAACAAATTAATAATCAATATGAAGTGACAAAAACAGCTGATATATATTCTATGGCTCAGGTTATGTATTGGTTTATATTCGAAACTGTAAATCGTGGGACAGGAGCAGAGTATATTTCACAAAAATATGATTGGGAAGACGCATATATTTTTGATAGTATCATTAATAAATGTCTTAGGAATAAGCCGACAGAACGTTTCCAATCAATAAATGAGATAATTCAGTTTTATAAAAGTGAAAAAAACAAAAATAAAGAATTAGATCCGTTTGAAGATATGCATACATTTCATAGTGCAATATTGTCTGTTGTTCCTGAATTTTATAATCAGGCATTTGCAGTAACAGATAAAGAGGTTATGTGTGAATTATTTAATAGTATTTTTTCGCGTAAATATAACCAATCAATTGAGTTTAATACAGGAATAGGGAATGACTCGATTGATTCAATAATCAAGTTGGAAAATAATGATTTTTTAATGGGACCACGACAGTTAAATATTCATAAAATTTGGGGATTGCTTACAGATGATATTTACGATGATATTTTTTTGCTAGAAATAGAGGAATCATTGCCATATGTAATTGATGGTAAAGAGTACTACACGGTTGAAGTTATTGAAAATAATCAAATTGTTCCTTATACTGCCATTGCAAGTGGGTATGTAAGGTATAAAGATAAGGTGCAAAGGGTTTTAGATTTAGATATTCAAGAGCGTTACATTGGAAATGATTATAAAGTAATTGCTATTGCTCCATTTCATAGCTGTACTATTATTGGAAAAAATGATAGAATTTTGGAAGAATTACAAAAAGTTAAAACATTAAAACCAGAAGATATAAAAGCTTTAAAACAAAAGATTCATATGAATAGAAGTCGTGATGTTTCTATGAGATTGTAAAAAATATTAATTGAGCAAATTTTAATTTGTGGAGGTGGCTACATTGGAGGAAAAGTATTATAAGTTATATAGCTTAATGGGAAATAAACTATTTAGTAAATTTGGTGATAGAAAATATATTGAGTTAAATAAAGAATATTATGCCAAAGACTCATGCTATAAACTTTGTTTTGCCAATATAAATCATATACTGGATTATAAAGATGAGCATGGAGTAGTTGTTTGTGATGTTAAACCTGTGGGTAAGGTTATAGACAGTAGACTTCCTTCAAAAGTAGAATTGGAATGTGAGTGTATAATTCCTAGTAATCCTAGAACCATTTATTCACCTGAATTCATACAAGAACTAATTAACTATGGGAATAATGATGCTTGGTCATATGTCTCAGATGAGTCATATGTAATAGGAACAATAGAGCACTCTAAAGAAGGAATGTGTTATGACGTAAATCTGAGTTATGAATTAAGTAAAGCATTACATCTATTATTATTAGACATTTATGATAATGACAGATTAAATGAATGGTTTGAGCATAGAAGAGCAAGATTTAATTACAATGATATCTTAAAAAAGATAAAAAATGATCGAATTAGCAGGAAGATAGTAATTGATGCATGGAACATGTATGCTCCGTGTAAAAAAAGTAAATTATTAAAAATAATCACCCTTTTTTCTTGCTAATACATTTAATAGAATCATTTTTTATCCATATTCATTTGGCGGAACAGATGGACGGCAAAATTAGTTGTACTGTAGCTTTGTTTCATGATGTTGTTGAAGATACAAGTATAACTTTTGACGATTTGGAGAAAAAGTTTCCTAAACAGATGCTCGAGATAGTATAGTTATTAACACATGATGAGAAGTTGATTACGCTAATTACATAAGAAAAATCAAAGAAAATCCAATTGCTACAAAAGTTAAGTTAGAGGATTTACAACACAATTCAAATGAAGCAAGAAGTATAGGCTCAAATCTGACAAAGGAATAATTGTTGTACTGGAAAGAAAAGTTTGCAAAGGCAAAAGAAATACTAATGGTTTGAATGATAAATTCCAGCTTTCAGGACTGGCAAATCGGGAGTTGTCAAACACAATGCTTCTCCCAATTGAAGGTTGAGTTTGATAATTCTACTTACGGTTCGTGTACAAAAATTGATAGAAATTGTAGAGTAAATCATGGAAGGAGGCATATTTTCATGAATCAAATTGATACAGGAAAGTTTATTGCTGGTTGTAGAAAAGAAAAAGGTTTGACACAAGCGCAATTAGCAGAAAAGTTAAATATTACTGACAGAGCTGTTTCCAAATGGGAGACAGGAAAATGTATGCCTGATTCATCTATCATGTTGGAACTTTGCAATATTTTAGGTGTTACGGTTAACGAATTGTTGAGTGGGGAGAGGATAGAAATGAATAATTACGAAGAGAAGGTCAATGAAAATCTCATTGAATTAAAAAGAAAAGATGAGAACAATATGAACAAGAATGCAATAATATCAACAATATACACAATCGCTATGATAATTGGCATTATGGTATGTTGCATATGTGATATTGCCATTTCGGGAACATTGACATGGTCATTAATTGTGCTTAGTTCTATATTGGTTACATGGATCACATTGTTTCCGGTTATATTGTTAGGAAAAAGGGGAGTACTGGTGGCGATGATTGCTATTAGTATAATTATAGTACCATTTATGTACATATTAAGTATTTTGATAAAAGTGAATGAGGTGTTCAGCATAGGTGTGATTATGTCGATTATCTCACTTGCATTTCTTTGGATAATTTATGCTTTATATTATCGACTTAAAGAACGAAAGTTTTTGGCAACAGGAATCACATTCTTGTTTGCTATTCCACTTACACTTTTGATAAATAGTATATTATCAAAAGTGATTGGCGAGGCGGTAATTGATATTTGGGATATATTATCTATATTTATTTTGTTGATTATTGCAGTTGCTTTTATAATTGGAGATTATGCTCGAAGAAAGGGGCATATAAGATAAGATTTTAGTTACACCTAAATTTCCAGTTTGTAGATGCAAATACATAGTAAAAAGGACAATTATGAACCAACTAAATAACATTTCAACCCCAAAGGGAAGAAAGGTATTTTCAAGAAGAATACTTTTCTTCTCTTTTTTTATTTTAGCAGTCATTGCTTTGGCTCTGGGACTTTGGTTAAAAAGAACCATGGATCAGGAGATCAAGCAGGACAACATAGAAAAAGAGATTACCACGGAGAAAGAAAAGGGTGGCGTACGGAACCTCCACAAAAAGTATAAAGATATGATCGGGTGGCTAGAAATCAAAGACACCGGCTTTTCTTATCCGGTTATGCAGACGGGCATCAAAGGTCATCATGGAGGTGACTGGCAGTATTATCTTCACCGGGATGTGCATGGTGATTACAGCTTTTATGGGACACCGTTTTTAGATGTCCGCTGTAAGACAGACAGTGACAATCTTATCATTTACGGTCACAACATCAACGGGAGACGGTACTTTGGCTATCTGCAAAATTTCCGTGAGGAAACATTTTTTAAGGAACATTCTGTGTTTTCGTTTACTCCGGTAGAGGGAAGGAAGCAGGACTATCACATCGTTTCTGTATTGGAGACGGACAAATATGCAGATTACTATTCTTTTACGGATTACGGAAATGAGAAGGATTATTACGGGATGGTAGAGAAGATCTTAAGTCACAGCAAGTTTCAGAGTGAAGCGGCAAAGAAGATGAAAAGGGAAATGGATGAAAGTGATGCAGAGGCATTCTTTCGGAAATATAAGTTTGTAACGCTTTCCACTTGCCGGACGATGGATGGGAAAGATAAGCGGCTTATGGTAATCGGCTGCAGGAAACGATAACAGGAAGTAAGGAGGACAACAATGCATAAGGAATTAGAGGTTATGAAACCACGCTGCAATGGATTATGGAATCGGGGTGCAGGAACGGCAGCATTGATCTATTTTTGGATACTGACAAATGTGCCGGTTGTAGCACTGGCGAAAAGTGAAAAAGGAAAAAGTGATGCAACAGATACCGGAGTGACGGAAGTTACAGACGGCATCAATGTAATCAAGGACTTGGTTCTTGGATGTGTTGGTGGAGTTGGTGTGATTTTTCTTGCCTGGGGTTTATTAGACTTTGGTACCGGGTATTCGGCACATGATACGACACAGCAGAGTCAGGCAATCAAAAAAGTAATTGGTGGTCTGGTTATGATTGCAGTTCCGGCAATTCTAAAACTACTGGGCGTTTCGTAATGAAGACTTGGAATCCTGAAAGGAGGTGATGACGGTGGGATTGTGGGATTCTGTAACGGGATTTTTCTCGGATTTAGGAGATTTCTTTAGCGGTAAAGACTTTTTTGAAGCTGCCGGGTACGCATGGAATGACATGATGAAACTGGCAGCCGATGTTTTGACGAAAAATCCATCTTCCGGCACCTATAAAGATGTCTGGGAAAATATATCAACGATCTATACCACCTTAAATGTAGTTGCAGTTTCCTTGCTCTGCATTTTTTTCTTGTATGGATTTTGCAGGGACAGCTGTGATTTACATGCAGATCTGACATTTGAGCGAACAATAAAAATGTTCATTCGGTTGATCATAACCTCAAATGTGATGAGCATGGCGTTAAGTTATATGCCGAAGTTTTTTGCATGGGGCAAGAACCTGACCTCCGCAATTTTGGGAGAAAACAAACTGTCAATGATTTATGACTTTGATGGTGTAAAGGTGTATGAAAATATATCCAGTGCGGACTTTGGAACGATGACCGCTTTTTTGACGAGTATACTGTTTTTCTTATTTACCGTGGTGTGTGGATTTATCGTGGTGCTGACGGTGTTAAATCGTATTCTGAAGATTTACATGATCGCTCCGTTTGCAGGTGTGGCATTGTCTACCCTTGCAGCCGGCGGTCAGACGGCAAATGTGGGTTATTCCTATATACGCACCTTTTTCGGATATGTGTTTTCTGCGTTGCTTATTGCAGTTGTGATTGTTATCAGTGCCAGTTTTATCAATACCGTTGCAATCGACACGAATAATGCAATCATACGGCTGTTGGAGTATTGCTTGAAGATGGGTGTCATTTCATCCTCGGTAAAGATGTCGGACAGTGTCATGCAGAAAGCATTTAATCTATAGAAATGGAGGAAATCAATGACTAAAACAATCAATCCGGATGTGGCTGCCTTTAAGGATGATTTCTTCAAGGGATTGTCTTTCAGGGAGTGTGTATTCGGAGCAAGTGCACTGCTTACAGGAGTGGGAGGAATCCTGCTTCTGCATTTTTACTTTGGTGCAGGGATCAATACAGCTATTACATTGTGTATGCCGGTGATCGGTATCATCGGACTTTGTGGATTTTACCATAAAAACGGCATGACATTGGTTCAGCTTGTGAGAAGGAGTATAAAGCTCATGTTTCAAAAGCCCTATGTCTATGAAACAAGAAATCAGTGAAAGGAATTGGAGGTACAGACAAATGGAAGTAGAAAAAAACGAAGAAAGAAATGATGAGAAAATGAGGATGGATATTGAAAGGAATACAGACAGTGAAAAAAGGCTGATGGGGTACATAACCGCTATTGCGGAAAGCCGGGATCAGTAACATCAGCGTTTGGACATTATGTCCAAACAGAAGCAGGTGCAGGAGGAAAAAGGAATGACGAAATATATAAAAATCTCTGTATTAGCACGAGAGACAGCAAAGAAAGTCTGTCGTGGCAGAGAGCAGTGGATTCGATACCTTGATGTTGCGTCAAGGTTATATAAGTATCCCTTTGAGGACCAGCTACTCATCTATGCACAGCGACCGGACGCAACTGCCTGTGCCTCGCTTGAAATGTGGAATGAGAGGATGTTTTGCTGGGTAAACCGGGGAGCAAAAGGAATTGCCCTTATTGATGGGGAAAGTGAAAGACCAAAACTTCGATATGTCTTTGATGTGTCCGATGTTCATAAGGCAAGACGGATTGGTAAAGATCCGTTTATCTGGCATTTGAGGGAAGAGCATAAAGAAGTGGTTCTTGCCGAACTGGAGCACATTTATGGCAGTACCAATGATGCCCTTCCTTTTGAAAACCGTATTTATGAGATTGCCGAAAGAATAGCGGAAGATTTTTATGAGGAAGCGGTCGATGAGGTGATCGATGAAGCGGCAAACAGTTTCCTGGAAGATCTGGATGGGGATGCAGTTGCTGTCCGGTTTCGGGAAATGCTGGTGCAAAGTGTAAGCTATACCATCTTGAAGCGATGTGGATGTGATATGACAGAGTTTGCTGATGATTTGACCTTTGATTACATCCATGAGTTTAATACACTCAGAACCTTATCAGTGCTTGGCAGTACCACTTCGGAGTTATGTGAACCGGTGCTGATCCGGATTGGCAGAACGATTGCAAGGTATGACAGGGCGTTATTGCAAAATAGAAGATATATAGGAAATCATAATCATACAGAAAGGGCGGTGGCAGGGCATGAATCTGACATACGAAAGGAACGGAGACTATCGGATTCCGAATCTGATACCTTCGGAGCAGGAAGGAACGTTGCTGACGAAATACGGAGTGTTGCGGAAGAATTATCTGAAAAACCACAGGAGGGGGATTTACACGGGACTTCTTCTGAGCGAAGAACTGATGACACACTGCATGGAGATACAGGAACAGGCAGAGGAGAGGTTCGAGGTGTTGACACAGAAGTTGACGAAGAACCAGACCATGACGGAGGAACTGAAACAGAACGATCCGCTGCAATGGACGAAAGAGATGAACCGGATCTATCAGCAGGCGGAGGAGATTGTTCTGAAGGAACTGGTTTATCAGTAGCAGAGTTAGAGCAGTATGAACCGCCTGCAGACAGTCCCTATCGACAGATGGATTTATTTTCTCTTATGTCGGAGCAGGTGGGAAATATTGCAATGGCACAGGCAGAAATGCCATCGGACAGATTCCTTTTCGGCACGATAACTGCAGAGCAGATCGAAGAGATTCTTCGTACCGGCGGAGGAAAGGAAAACAGCCGGAAACGAATTTATCATAAGTATCAGATCGGAAAAACACCGGAAGAAATGACGGCTTTCCTTCAGAAAGAATACGGAGAAACCGGCAAAGGATTTCAATTTGGAGGGGAACAGATTTCGGTCTGGCTTAATCAGGATGGAATGTATGCGGCGCATGGTACTTCTGCTTTTGAACATACGGAGGTACATCTTTCGTGGAGTGCTGTGGAGTCTGTGATTCGTGGACAGATCGAAGCGGGTAGCTATATTGACAGCAAGGAAGCATATCTGGCTGACCAGTTTGTAAGAAAAGGGTTAGCCGATATGCTTTTCTTTTATTTCCGGGATTCGGTTGGAACATTTCCAGAAGAACTGGGAATCAGTGGATATAATTATCCGGGGGAACATGAATATATTGTCGATATGTTAACTCAAGAGGATGAAGTCCGAAAGGTGATTGCACAAATGGACAGAACCATTCAAAGAGTAGAAAAAGGCGAACTGGAGTACCGATTCCGGTTAGCAAAAGATCCACAGGAGCTGCGGGATGACCTTGCAGATCTTTTGAATGAAAGAGTTGAGTTCCCGTTACCGGAAGATATAAATGTTGTCACGGAAGATTTTATCACCGCAGATGAAATTGATCATACTTTGTCAAAAGGTTCCGGCTTTGTTCATGGCAGTTTTCGTATTTATGACTTTTATCATCAGGATCATACCTTAAAAGAAACTGCTGATTTTCTGAAAAATGAGTATGGAACCGGAGGGTCTAGTCATGCGCTGGCTGGTTCCGACCATAGTTATAAAGATCATGATGCCAAAGGAATCAAATTAAGTAAGGGATCTATCTTCACGCCGGATGTAGAAGTTCTTTTATCATGGCAGGTAGTAGCAAAACGAATTGGAAAACTGATAAAGGAAGATCGTTATCTTACACCAGCAGCGAAAGAAAAGTATATCCAGTATAAACAGGAACAGAAAGAGAAGGCACTGCAGCAGGCAAAGGAAGAACTGGATGAAGTAATTGGTGAACCGGAGGTCCTTTTAGAAAATAATGCGTTAGAGGATATTTCAGCAGAAAACTATGTAATCTCCGACATGGAATTAGGTGTCGGCACAGCGAAAGAAAAGTTTCAGCGAAATGTGGAAGCCATTTGTACACTGGAAACGATTGAATCGGAGAAAAGACCAGCAACGAATGAGGAGCAGGAGGTCTTATCAAAGTATGTCGGCTGGGGCGGTCTTGCGGATGCTTTTGATGAAACCAAGAGTGCTTGGGCGAAGGAGTATGCAGAGCTGAAAACACTGTTGTCAGAGGAAGAGTATATTTCTGCAAGAGAAAGTACCCTGAATGCCCATTACACCAGTCCTGTGATTATTCAGGAGATTTACCGGACATTGCAAAGAATGGGATTTACAAAAGGAAATCTTTTAGAGCCTTCGATGGGAATCGGCAACTTCTTTGGTATGCTGCCGGAGACGATGCGGGAGAGCCATCTGTATGGTGTTGAGCTGGATAGCCTGACAGGACGAATAGCCAGACTGCTATATCCGAAAGCCAATATTACCGTGGATGGATATGAGAAAACAGCATTTCCAAATGATTTCTTCGATGCTGCTGTTGGCAATGTTCCATTTGGTCAGTACAAGGTGGCAGATAAGAAATACGATAAATACAACTTCCTGATCCATGATTACTTCTTCGGAAAAACTTTAGATCAGGTGCGTCCGGGCGGTGTGATTGCATTTATCACCAGTAAGGGAACGATGGATAAGGAAAATCCAAAGGTGCGAAAGTACATTGCACAGAGAGCAGAACTATTGGGAGCAGTCAGACTTCCCAATACCGCATTCAAAGCCAATGCCGGAACAGAAGTGACATCGGATATTCTTTTCTTACAGAAGCGTGACCGCATTGTAGACATAGAACCGGACTGGGTGCATCTTTCACAGGATGAGAATGGCATAGCAATGAACAGCTATTTTGTGGAACATCCGGAGATGGTTGTTGGCTCGATGGAAATGGTAAGCGGACCGTATGGAATAGAGAGTACCTGTGTGCCGGATGATTCACTTCCTTTCGAGGAGCAGTTACAAAAGAGTCTGTCTTTTATCGAGGGTTCTTATGAAGAAATCGAACTGGAAGAACTGAATGAGGAGATGACGGTAGAGGTTATCCCGGCAGTGCCAGAAGTGAAGAACTTTAGTTATGCGCTGATTGATGATCGGTTGTATTATCGGGAAAACTCTTTGATGCGTCCGGTAGAAGCATCCGAGGGAATGCTTGAGCGAATCAAGGGGATGGTTGCCATAAGGGACTGTACACGGGAGTTGATCCGGTTACAGTTAGAAGATTATCCGGATGAGCAGATCCATTCCCGTCAGAAACAGTTAAATGACCTGTATGATTCCTTTGCAAAAGATTATGGGAGGATTTATTCCAAAACCAATAAGCGTGCGTTTCATCAGGACAGCAGCTATTGTCTGCTCTGTTCACTGGAGAAACAGGACGAGGAAGGCAACTTTCTTGGAAAAGCGGATATGTTTACGAAGCGCACCATAAAGAAAGCAGAAGTTGTGACCAGTGTGGATACGGCAAGTGAAGCATTGGCGGTTTCATTGGCAGAAAAAGCAGCGATTGATTTTGAATATATGTCGGAACTGAGTGGAAAAGACGAAGATACGCTGATCGATGAGTTGACCGGCATTATCTTCAAAAATCCATTTAGTGAGGAATGGGAAACGGCGGATGCTTATTTAAGCGGAAATGTGCGAAACAAATTGGAAGTAGCTGAAACTTTTGCGAAGAATGAACCCATGTATGCGGTCAATGTGGAAGCCTTGAAACGGGTACAGCCAAGAGAACTGGATGCCAGTGAGATTGAAGTCCGGATTGGAGCAACATGGATTGAACCGAGATTTATCGAGGACTTTATGAGAGAAGTGTTTGAGACACCGGAGCATTTATTAAATCGTGATGTGATAAAGATCCAGTATTCCGATGTGACTGGGCAGTGGAATGTGAAAGGGAAAAATGCGGACTTTGGAAACGCACTTGTAAACATGACATATGGAACCAGCCGGAGAAATGCGTATCAGATTTTGGAAGACTCCCTGAATCTGAAGGATAGCCGTGTGTATGACACAGTGATCGAGGATGGCAAAGAGAAACGGGTTCTCAATAAAAAGGAGACAACGATTGCTGCACAGAAGCAGGATGCCATGAGGGAAGCCTTCCGGGACTGGGTATTTCGTGACATGGACAGGCGTAATGAACTTGTAAGTAAATACAATGTATTGTTTAATTCCACCAGACCACGAGAGTATGACGGTTCTCATTTGAAGTTTCCGGGCATGACACCGGATATTGAGTTAAAGGATTATCAAAAAAATGCCGTGGCTCATGTTTTGTATGGAAATAATACACTGCTTGCACACTGTGTCGGTGCCGGAAAAACATTTGAAATGGTTGCGGCTGCAATGGAAAGCAAGCGTCTGGGGTTATGTCAGAAAAGTTTGTTTGTCGTACCAAACCATCTGACGGAGCAGTGGGCCAGTGACTTTTTACGATTGTATCCGGGAGCCAATATTTTAGCGGCTACCAAGAAAGATTTTCAGCCGGCAAATCGTAAAAAGTTCTGCTCACGGATTGCTACCGGCGATTATGATGCGGTTATTATCGGGCATAGTCAGTTTGAAAAGATACCGCTATCTGCCGAACGGCAGACTGCCATTATTGAGCGACAGATTGCTGAGATCACGCAGTCGATTGAAGAAATCAAAGCGGAGCAGGGAGAACGCTATACCATTAAGCAGATGGAGAAAATGAGGAAAACCCTTCAGACACGATTGGACAAACTCAATGATACTTCCAGAAAAGATGATGTTGTGACCTTTGAACAGTTAGGAGTGGACAGGCTTTTTGTGGATGAAAGCCATTATTACAAAAATCTTTTCTTACATACAAAAATGCGTAATGTAGCCGGTATTGCCCAGTCGGAAGCACAGAAATCTTCCGATATGTTTGCCAAGTGTCAGTATCTGGACGAACTGACCGGCGGAAAGGGCATTACCTTTGCAACGGGAACCCCGATTTCCAACAGTATGACGGAATTATACACCAACATGCGTTACCTGCAGTATGATACGCTGCAGCGGATGGGACTGGGGCGTTTTGATTCCTGGGCATCTTCCTTTGGAGAGACGCAGACAGCGATCGAACTTGCACCGGAGGGAACCGGATACCGTGCAAAGACGAGATTTGCCAAGTTTTACAATCTGCCGGAGTTAATCGCCCTGTTTAAGGAGTGTGCGGATATTCAAACACCGGATATGTTAAATCTACCCATTCCGAAAGCAGAGTATGAAAATGTGGTATTACAGCCGAGCGAACATCAAAAGGAGATGGTTGCATCGTTAGCGGAGCGGGCGGAGGCAGTCCGTGACAGGAGCGTGGAACCGCATGAAGATAACATGTTAAAGATAACAAATGATGGAAGGAAGCTGGCGCTGGATCAGAGATTGATCAATCCGCTACTGCCGGATGAAGAACATTCCAAAGTAAACGCCCTTGTGCAAAAGGCGTATGAGATATGGGACAGGACAAAGGCAGACAAATCTGCACAGCTTATCTTTTGTGATCTGTCGACGCCGAAGATCGTCGGGAAAACAATCGCAGGTGATGGAAATGATATGTTAGAAGCAGAAGTGTTTGATGATGTCTACCATGACATTAAGCGAAAGCTCATGAACCGGGGTGTACCGGAAGAAGAGATTGCCTTTATTCATGAAGCGAATACGGAGTTAAGAAAGACGGAGCTGTTTGGCAAGGTAAGAAGCGGACAGGTTCGTTTTTTGATTGGTTCCACGCAGAAGATGGGAGCCGGAACCAATGTGCAGGACCGTCTGGTTGCCCTGCATCATTTGGATGTTCCATGGCGTCCGTCAGATGTAGGACGGATTTTGCGGACATTCAAAATAAAAAAGAATGTGGAGGTAACA
>OLNW01001242.1_pt1 | contig 25872 bp, 20 predicted proteins | sample 1672121 | NCBI WGS metagenome assembly OLNW01 (sample SAMEA3136648, study PRJEB25190) | human gut metagenome
AATATTGATTATGATCTTTTTCATATTCATTTCTCCTTCTAAAATTTGAGGTTGACTCCGAAAAGGATGGTGCGGGCACTTGGATAGTAGCCCAAGTCAATGCCTTGCGCCCAGCCGCTGCCACCACCGTAGCCGATCTCCGGATCCATTCCGGAGTACGAAGTGAATGTAAAGAGATTCTGTCCTGTCACATAGACACGGCAAGTCTTGAGAGGGAACTTCTTGAACGCCTTGGCAATGTCGTAGCCGAGGGTTATGTTCTGCACCTTGAAATAGTCCCCATCTTCTACGTAAAGAGAAGAGATCCTGTTCCAGTTGCTGTTTGAAGAGCTGGCAAGGCGAGGATACTTGTTGGAAGAACCCTCTCCCGTCCATCTCTTCAGGATGTCGGTCGTGTAGTTGTTCAGAGGAGATGAGGAGAAGTCCCTGTAGCACTTGAAGATCTGCTGTCCGAACGATCCGAAACCAGAGATTGAGAGATCTATTCCTTTCCACTCAATATTGAAGGAAAGCCCAAGGGTGAAGTCCGGATGCGGGTTTCCGATCATGGTACGGTCATTTGCATCAATGACTCCGTCATTGTTGGAATCAACATAGATGACATCGCCAGGGTTTGTGTTTTCACCGTTCAGGAGAGCTCCCTTGTAAGCATCAATCTCAGCCTGATTCTGGAACACTCCCGCAGTCTTGTAGCCGTAGAAGTAACCGATAGGCATGCCTACCTCTGCCCTATAGAGTTCCTCGGCTCCTTCCCATGGAATACTTCCCGTTCCGTGGATGATCCCATCGGCATTGGCGATCTTGGTGACTTTATTCTTATTGTGCGCTCCGGTCAGATTTACGCCATAGAACACTTCTCCGACGCTATCATTCCAGTGCAGACCGAATTCCAAACCTTGGTTCTTGACATTTCCACCATTGACGTATGGAGCGTTGGCACCATAGGAGTAAAGCACAGGAGCCACCACAAGCCAGTCTTTTGTAAGTTTGTTGTACCAGTCAAACTCCACTCCGAGACGATTCCCGAACAGTCTTGCATCGAAACCGATGTTGGTTTGCTCTGATGTTTCCCATTTCAGTTCGGAGTTGGTCAGTTTGTAGGCATAGGAGCCTATTTCGCGCTTGTCGATGACATCACCGAAGACATAGCCACCGTAACCGTTGTTCGAGGTCACAAGCGAAAGGTATTGGAAACCGGTCACATTGCAGTTTCCATTCTGTCCCCAAGACGCGCGAAGCTTGAGGAAGTCCAGCACACTGTCAAGTCCAAGCCCCTTGAAGAAGTCTTCGTTGGTGATGACCCAACCAGCTGATGCTGAAGGGAAATAGCCCCAACGATAGCCTCTTGCGAAAACGGATGATCCATCAGCGCGCATCGTGGCCGAAGCCATGTACTTTTCCTTCCAGTTCCAGTTCGCGCGGGCGAAGAAGGATGCTATGGAGTTCTTCTGGGAAGGTGATCCGCTGATGCTCGACATTGATGAAGGTGTAGTGGACACATTTGAAAGATAAGCATGCTCAAGGTCTCCGAAATTGGAATCCACATTGCTTGCGCTGAGAGACTCACCGTAGCCCCACTTTTCCAGAGAGCTTCCCACAAGGGCGTCAATCTGATGCTCATTGATATTGAATGAGTAACTGGCCGTGTTTTCCCAAGACCAGCGGTTAGACAGAGACATGCTTTGTGAGACCTGATCCATCTCCCTCTTGGCAGTGGCGTCGAGGTCATATTCCGGCATGTAGGAGCGGTAGCTTGAAGAGCTCATCATGTAACCGAACTGACTCTTGATGTTGAGCCTTTCTATCGGCTGGAGAACCGCATAGACACTGGCCTGAAGATAATGACTCTTGGACACATTCTGGTTGGAGGTATAGTCCATGTAGGCGATCGGGTTCTTCGCCGCACCGTTGGCGGTGTCCCAGACGTAGCTGTCTGCCACCCTGTCTTCAAAGACATAGTAGCTTCCGTCAGAGTTATAGGCCGGCATAAGCGGACTCATCACAAGCATGTTGTGGACTCCGTTCCAGTATATGCCCTCCGTAGCGAAGGATCCTGTGGTTTTCTGGTAGCGGTAGTTAAGGGTCTGGCCGACCTTCAACACATCCAAAGAACCTTTTTTGAAGACTGTGTTCTCAGAGTTCACCCTGAAGTTATAGCGGTCAAGGTGAGGAATGGATGAAGGCACGCCCATCGTGGCGTCCTGCCCCGTGTAGGCAAGTCCTAATGAATATGTACCCGTCTTCGACCCGCCAGTGACATTAACCGAATGATTCTGGACAGGAGCGTCCTCATTGATGATCTCCTTGAGCCAGTTGGTACCTGTCCAGCCATCCTTTATGGCCTTATAGAGACGTGGACCGATGTGGTTCTCCCAATTGTAAGGAGCAAGACCGTCCATGATTCTGGACTCATCCTGAATCTGCATGAACTCATTGGCGTTCAACAGAGTAGGAATCTTATAAAGATTCTGGAGACCGTAGTATCCATCATAGGTGACAGAAGCCTGTCCCTCTTTTCCTTTCTTGGTGGTGATGAGGATGACACCGTTTGCCGCCCTTGCTCCGTAGATCGCGGCTGAAGCGGCGTCTTTCAGCACATCAACAGATTCAATGTCGGACGGATTGAGCGCGGAGATGCTGCCGTTGGCAACTCCGTCAACGACATAAAGAGGCGCGGAATCACCGATTGTGCCAAGACCACGGATGTTGACCTTGAAGCCGGATCCAAGGAAGCCATTGTTCTGGACGATGTTGACTCCCGGAGACTGCGACTGCAACGCTCCAAGGACATCCACGGTGTTGAGTTTGGCGATGTCATCGCCCTTTACCTGCACGGTGGAGCCTGTGACAAGCTTCTTTTTCTGTACGCCATAGCCGACGACAACAACGTCATCCAGCCAAAGCTGGTCTTCATCAAGAGCGATCCTGATCCCATCCGAAGCTTTCACCTGACGTGTGACATAACCCATCTGAGAGACTTCCAGAATGGTTCCGGAGGATGCTTCAATCCTGAAGGTACCGTCAACTTCCGTAGTGGTTCCCACAGTGGTGCCTTTTACAAGGACATAAGCTCCTACAATAGGCTGTCCGTCCGAGGCTGTGACCACGGTACCGCTCAGAACAGACTGTGCGCCCATGGGGATGACACTCATCCCGAAAAGCGACAGCACAGCGGCGCAGACCTTGAGTGTCCAAGGAATGAGCGAGCGTTTTTCTGTGTGTAGCATAACAACTGTTTTTGGGTTGAATATAATTGGTAAAGATAAAACTCCCCTATCCCTGTCCCTGGGAGCCTTCCGGAATACTCAGGTTCCGACAGGACAGACAGAGGAGAGTTCAATAATAGTTTCAGTGTTTTCCGAACCTGATCAGCAGCCTTTCACGCTTTCCTTATAGGCGGCGATACACTCGGCAAGACGCTCCCTTGCGGTGGTGTCGCCCGGTATGTTGTGGGACGGGTTGATGTGAAGTTTCATTCCACGGTCCGCAAGAATCTCGCAGACTGTCGTGATGATCATCCAGACACATGTGATGGAAGCCATTGTGGAAAGAGGTCCGATCTTGTCGAAGTGATTCTTCAAAGTCACGGACGCATCCTGAAGAGGGCAGCATGTGTCAACCACATAATCAGCGATCTGGAAAAGGTTCTTTCCGCCTGAGTGGCGAGGTTTCTTGTCACCGGTCCTGCCTGCCGATCCGCAGACGATGACCTTCATGCCACGCTTGTGAGCCTCATTGGCGACATCAATGTTGACAGCGTTCACTCCGGTGTGCGAGAAGATCCAGAGAAGATCATTCTTGTCGAAGTTCCAGCTTTGCATTATCGCCTGGCCATAGCCTTCCTCTCTCTCAAGCCACAGGAACTGGTTGATACCCATCTCGCCTACGATGTGGGTGAAGAATGTCAAAGGGAGCTCGCAAAGAGGATGGAATCCTACGATGCCACCGATCCTCGGATACATCTCCTCGATCGGAAGATTGGCATGACCGCAGCCGAAAGTGTGTACAAGATGACCTGACTGGATGCAATCAGCCATCACCTCGGCAACTTTCTTGATTTGTTCCATCTGTGTAGCCTCGATCTCATTCATGACATCGAAGGCGTTTTGTTTCCATTCGTTTGCTAACATTGTTTGTAGATTAAAAAGTTTAACTATTGAGTTGTTTGAATATTCATAAAAGTGTCATCCTTTCATCCGCGACGAGACCTTGACTGCCAAAGGGACAAGCGTCATCATGCATGCAACCGCAACGACAAGAAGAACAGGCAAGAGCATCTGGCGCCCGGCGTCAAAAGCGGCTCCGGTCAATTTGTTGAAAGTGTACTGCCCCAGCAGCGCAATGAACAACGCAATCGAGATCGCCGTGCCGGACAGCTCCCGGAAAGCTCCTCCGATGTAGTTGAGAATGACAGGATAAGTCGCGCCGACTCCAAATCCGATCAGAATCATCGAAAGGTAGGCCGCAAAAACGCTCCCGGAGCAAAGAAGGAGCAGCATCACTCCTGCAAGAGCGGCGGACAGATAGGAATATAGGGTTCCGATAGCTCCAAGTTTTCCAAGGATGAAGCCAAGAGGCAGACGACCAGCCAACATCCCGACGGTGAACCAAGTCATGGCAAGAGTGGCGGAGGCCATGCTCATCCCTTCTTTGTCACTGAGGTACGAGACCGTGAAATTACCCTGCGCTCCCTCAAAACCGCTCTCAAAGAAAAGGATGACCGCAAAGAGAATAAGAGCAGGGTATCTCAGCAGCCCGGCTGTCTTCCTCATCGACACGTTCTCCGATGGCTTGGCGGCAGGGAAACGGGTAAACACGAAGAAGACGATGAACGCCGCCATCACCGCTGACACTGCGTTGAGAGTGATTGTGAAATCCACGATGAAGTAGTTCAGCAAGGTCCACAGCAATGCTCCGACGCAGTAGAACGCGCCGAGCAGACCGAGGCGTCCTCCCCTCTTGTCATCGTCATAGATGTCTGACACAAGGGCATTGGTCTCGCCGTTGAGTATGCCTCCGCCTATTCCGAGACAGAAGATGGAAAGATGAAGCATTCCTATCTCCCTGAAGTTCGCAAGGCCTTGAAGCCCCGCGAGAGCAAGGACGGAACTGAGCGCGAGAAGCCATTTGTAGCCGAAACGGTCAACCACAGGACCGAACACTATTGTACCCAAAAGGATTCCAAGAGACATTGTCGACGGCAAGCCGTTGGCTCCGTCCACAATGCCGTTCAACTGTCCGAGAATCGGAGCCAGGGAAAGCATCGCCACCCCGAAAAACGCCATCCCGGCGCAAGCCGAGACGAAAACTGATGATGTTGAATATCCACGCATGGCCTTCCTACTTCTCTTGTTGTCCTATAGTCTTGAAAGCCAGATAGGCCGAACCATAAAGAGCAGCTTCTCCCTGAACCTCTGAGACGCGGAACTCCACGTGATCCATCGCTATAGGCTGCCCCCACTTGCAGGCTTCATCGTAAATCCTCCCGATAAACTCCTCAGCAGGTCCGAAGACTCCTCCTCCGAAGATCACTTTCTCAGGATTCAGGATGCTGACCAGATTAGCGGCGGCCATTCCCCACATCTCCACAGCCTTGTCAAGAACTTTCGCGGCCAGACGGTCGCCTTTATGGTAGGCGTCAAACACGTCATGGGAAGTGATCTCATCTATAGGTCTGCCGCTCAGCACCCCGGTGTAGTTGCGGTTGCAGCGCAGCGCCCGGTGAATCTGGGTCGCGATGCCGTTGCCTGAGGCATAATATTCAAAACATCCGGTAGGAATATACTCCTGCTGGTAAGGGTAATGAAGAGCCATCCAGCCTGCGGCTCCGATGATGTCCTCAGCGCCATGGAGCACCCTGCCGTCAACCAGAATACCGACCCCGATACCAGTCCCGACAGCGATGTAGATGGCATTGCCGCATCCTTTGGCGGCTCCTTTCCAGACCTCGCCAAGAATGTAGCATGTCCTGTCGCTCTCAATCTCCACCTTGACGTCAGGGCCGACCAGACCGGAGATCCTTTTTTTGAGCGGGTATCTTTCCCAACCGGGAATATTCGGGGCCCAGACAACATCCTGCTTAGAGAAGACTATCCCTGGCACACATATTCCCACCGCCTCGACCCTTTCTCCCCGGCAGGAGCCGCAAAGAGCCTTGATGAGGTCTAAGACAATGTCTCCTACCGCATCACCCTTCGCTCCGTCAAGGAGTTTAACCTGCCTTGCGCACATCTTGCCCGAAGCATCGAAGACCGCCCCAAGCGCCTTTGTACCACCAAGGTCTATCGATATTACCGCCATAATGTCTGAACGTTAGAGTTCTTTGAATGTACCAAAGGAATATCCACGCGCACGAAGCCCGTCAATGATTTCTCCGAGATGGGAATATACCCGGTCTTCCTTTGCCCTGCCAGGATAGTTCATCGCATGGACGAGGATGACGGCCCCGTTGAGACCATATTTGTCATCAAAGTCCCAGATGTTCTGAACCAACGACCCGGCACTTCTGTAGGCGGTCTCCCCCTCTGCGGCCCAGTCAAGCCCCGTGACAAGTCCTGAGGTAGGCTTCACCAGTTTGTAGCCCAAACCTTTGAGAACATAGGCGGAAGCCTCGTCGCAGGTCTCGTAAGGAGGTATCATCCAGCGGAACCGGTCTTTGTTGAGTCCGAAACGCTCAAGCTCCGCCTCCATTCCGCGGATGTCCCGGACAAGGGAATCAGAGGACACAAGACTGACCCCACCCTCACACAGAAGCAGATGCTTGTCTGAATGGCCTGAAAGGTAATGCCCTTCCCGGATGATTCTCTTGATCGGAGCCTTGTACCTTGGTTGCCTGAAGCACTCGCCGGTCGGGAAGAAAGAGCCCTTCACACCTTTGGCCTTAAGGGTGTTCAGGACGGGAACCACACCGTCAAAATTCTCAAAATGTCCTTTGTCATCCGAACTGTAATGCGCCGTGAAGACAAGATAGACCTTCTTTTCGTTGACATTGACTCTGCTGACCACACCGTTCTTATCCTTCCTTACCCCCTTAAGTGCGGCTCCCTCCATCTGATAGGCAGAGAACGGGAATGTCAGAGACGCCGTGCCGTCCATAGTAGGCTCGTTCGTTGAATAGTCATGGGTACTGTCATGGTAGACCATAGTGCCGGGCTGGACATCAAGATAGTTGATCCCACCTTCCATATTCACGCCCTTTAAACCGGAGAATATCGCGCTGTAGACAGGTCCGTCAACAAGTCCTCCACTTGTGTTGCCAAGGTTGAGATTGACGATGAACGAGTGCGGCTGGGTAGGATAGACCTCAGCCCCGGGCATCTGAACAATCATGCAGACTCCCCAAGGGTTGCACCCCAACAGCCAATCCCTGAGCGCGCCTTCCATCTCCTTGTAGGTCTCGTCTCCAGTAAGATGACGATAGAGAATGCACTGGGTGAGCATTGCGGTCGTAAGATTATTGGAACACCAGATTGATGGTATCCCATAAAGGAAAGGAGTCCCTTCTGCCTTCTCGAATGTCCTCTGGATTCCGGATCTGAGGTTGCGGATAAACTCCGCCGAGACTCTGGCGTTGCCATCTTTGGCAAGGTGATAGTGTCCCATATTCATGAACGGGTACCACTGATAGTGTCTCGCGCTGTCCGCTCCCATCCACGGAGTCACCGGCTCCCTTCTGGCATATTCAATGGCCTGCGAGAGATACTTCGCATCTCCTGTGCTATGGTACATTTCCACCGCGGCAAGTTCCATGTCATCAACCCAGTTGTCCTCCTCATAGATGTATGGAGAGACCACAGACGCCGTCTGGCAAACTCCCGGCTTATCTATTCCAAGCTGATAGGCTCCCTCAGCCTTAGCCCCGATCCTTGCGGCGAACTCAGGATAGAACGGAGCCAGAATCTTCGAGCCAAGCGCGAAATCTGACGCGAACTTCCCCACTGTGCTGGAAGTGCCTGTGGTTGCATTGGCGCGATTGTACCTCTGCTGAGGCTCACCGCTGACAAAGTAGACCGGACGACCATTGTTCTTGCCCCAACCGTAGTCCGCGATGTCCTTGGCAGGCTCACGCATTCCTACATGATCGCGGTCATCCGCGATCTGGTTGTAGAACTCACCCGGCTCCGGATTCATCCTGTCAAGCCAGTCCAAGCCCCAGTAGATCTCATCAATTATGTCAGGGATGCCGTTCCTGCCCGGAGTACCGTCGGCAAGATACTCGTCCCCAAAAGCTTCCGGATTACTCTGGTAGGCAAACATCATCTGATAGATGGCGTTGGCCGAAGTGGTCGTGTACTGAAGGCAGTCCGAAGCGTCATGCCATCCCCCGCGCACGTCTATCCACTGCCCCTCCTTTGTAGGATGATAGCGAATGTAGCCGTCCTTGACGTGGCAGCTGTCCCTCATGAATGGATTCCAACCACAACGTTGCTGACGCATATAGTTCAGGACAAAATCAGCGGCTCCGTCATAGGCCTCAGCGCTGATCCTTACCACGGAGGATTTTGATCCGCCAGCCACAATGAAATAGTTGCCTTCCGCCGTGAGCGCGGAAAAAGTCGAGTCTTACAGTTGTTTTGAGTTCACCCATCACACCTGTGTTCCTTACATCCTCCGGTCTTGAGGCATACACCGTTTCTCCTGTGGATGCGTCCACGACGGAGAATGATGGGATTTCATGCGGTTCCACGTCATTGCTGACATAAACCGCCACTTTGGAGGCATCGGGAAGATAACCGACCTGATTGATCCGAATCCATTCCCCTGCCTTTGCCTGAAACGAGACAGCCATTAATGAAAAGGCTGCGAGAAGTGATAATCTGAAAGACTTCATCTGGCTTTATTTTTAGTGTTGTGTCAAATATAATACTTTTCAATCAATATACAAACAATAAAATACAATATTATTAATCCAATTTTTTACTATAATTGGTAATTAATTAAGCATTAGTGTATTATGTATAAAACTGTAAATAATACTTTTCTGCCATTAGAAGCATGACAGAACTCGGTTGAATACAGCGAGAAAATGCGGAGCCGCGTCCAAAGGAAATGCGCTAATAACTTTATCAATAAAGCATTAGAGCTCACCTGCTTTGTATCAGCAGATGAGCAGTAATCTTCTCATTAAGAGCAACATAAACGATTCTCTTTAGTCCATGCCGACCAAAGACGGATGTCTTGTCCACAGATAATCAGGCTGTTGCGATTCACGACTCTTCCCCATCGTCTCCATCTCGCGTCTGGTCAATCGGTATTGATGTCGTAAAGATTGCTGTTACCTGAGGGGTAATATGGCAGGGACGGGTCTTCTATCAGAGCGTCAACGTTCAGACGGACAGCCTGCATCACGTTACGCTCCAAGAAATCTCTTTCTATGTCCAGAGTGAAATGCATAAAGCCGGCGACAGTGTGATTGTTGCCAAGGTACCGGTAGATGCGATAGTCATAACCGTTGTCAGACAACGCCTTGGCCAGGGCTGACGAGCCACGGAACGAGTAGCCGCCGTAACTGGTAACCTCATAAGGCACGATGCCATCCTTCGTGCCGTGCATCAAAAGTGTCGGACAAGGTTTTCGGGAATATTCAATAGCACATCCTTTGACAAGCAGCGCTCCGGCGAAGGACATCACGCCGGCATAGTTGAAGCCATCCGGCAGCACCGACGCGCACGCCGTCTTGTTGCAGATTTCATATTCAGCCTGCAATGAGGTGATCGCTCCGGCCGAGGAACCTGCGACCACAATGTTAGCAGGGTCTATGTCCAATTCATCCTTATGCCCGATCAAAAACAATGTGGCACTGAACAAATCCTCCACAGCAAGGTGTATCGCCTTGTCCAACAAGACAGTGAACTCAGTGGCCGTCACACCGCGCACGCCTTTCAGACCCAGCCGATAGTCAATCGCCACCACCCCATAGCCATCATCAGTCAGATCCCTGAACCACTCCATAGCCGTCCCGTCACGCCTGTTCCCTTCCATGAACCCGCCTCCGAACACATAGAGGATCGTCGGCTTCCTGCGGCCGTCAATCTCCGTCACGCTCCCCTCCGCCGGAGAGTAGATGTCCATGAAAAGCGCCGAAGTGTCTTTCCGTGAATATTCCAAAGTCCAGCGCGGAGTCAGTTCCCGCGCAGAGACCCACATCCCGGCACCGAGCGGACACAAGGACAGCATCAGCGCCATCAAAAAGGTTATTTTCCTCATATTCAATATTTTTATCATCAATGACAAGCACTTCCCTTTTTCCAACACCCACAATTGTCAGCACGGTGACTTGAAGCCTTTTGCCACCGGTGGGGCGCAAACGGACGCCGGCCATAGCGCTACCTATATAATTCTCCATCAATCAGATGTATGTGCAGTATACCGGTGTACGCAACTTCCTTCTTCGCCTCCCTGGCCGTGAGAGACATCGTCTCCATCCAGACCAGTTCGAAAAATCCAACATACCATCGGGAAGAATGAAACCGGGGTAGTGCACGTAGAGCTTTGCTTGTGCAGAGTTCTTATCCATGACTACAAAGGTACTTCCTTTCACGGAATCTACCTTAGTAACCTTCAAAAATAAGCTGCATCATCTTAAGGAATCTTTCCGGTCTATATTTTTTTCATCAGTCATGTGTCACCGGCACACTCCTTCTTCGAAAATAAAGCTATCCTCGAAGGTATTCTCTTAATCTGAGGCAACTTATTATTTTCATGTTCCTCCATGGATGGTTTTTTATATCATATCAGACACAGATATTTGCATGTGACCCGTCAAGGATCAATTGGACGGCGACGGGAGCGTTTCCGGGAGGTTTCGCAGACGATGATGATGAATACTCGGCGGAAGGCTTGACGGGAAGGGTGGCGAGGTCGTCAGCAGTGACGCCACGGAAGCAGGAGGCGACGGGCAGAGGGGCGCTAGTCGCTGAGGCCGAAAAGATCGACTTCGACTATGTACTGCGCGCAACCTTCGGCTTTCGGGTCGGTGAACTGAGACTCGAACTTCTCAAGGTTGAGGTCCAGAGACAACCTTCGGGAACTTTCCGGCGGAGTAATCGTCCAGTAATGGACATTCAGCGGATTTCCGGGAGCCCAGTTGGCCCTGTCATAGAGATAGGTCCCGGCCTGAGGGTAGTTGTCCTTGTTGCTGTAGAAGATTCTTCCGGTCTTTTTCTGGGTGACTCCGTTGATCACGATGGTGTACGTGTTCTCATCGAACTCGGCAGCGTTTCTTGTCACGTAACCCGTTCTTTCTATGAATCTTCCCTGATCGTGACCATGGCCGCTCACGGCCACTTTCATCAACAGGGATTTGACTTCCTGCGGCAGGGTGAACTCCCTTTTGCCCAATCTGGAAGCGTCCTCGATGTCATGACCCTTCACGCCGTAGGACCAGCCCCTGTAGCCGGAATTGCCGTCACGGCTGGAATCGTAGACCTTGGATGTCCACACGACTTTTTTCGACGGCTTGCCTTCGTAGAGATTGAAGTCCAGCCTGACGGCGTGGCTTCTTGTCGGGGTCGCGTCGAACCCGCCGTAGTACAGCCGGAACTCCGTGTCCCCGGAGAGCATGAAGGAATATTCAGAGACATCTATCCAGAAGGTCTTGCTCCAACTGCTGTTGAACGCGTTTCCGTATGGGGTGAACGCCCTTGTAAGTTCGTACCATTGACCGTCTGTCTTGTTGCGCACAAAAAGCATGGTTGTGTTGTCGTAGGAAGCTGGTCCTTCGAAGAAACTTGTCATAGTATAGGCGATGATGACCCTTTCATATTCCTTGTCCTTCGGGAATATAAGGTTGAAGGAGAAGTCCTGTTCCTCGCCCCAGCCGAAGAAATGCAGCATCAATTTGTCACTGCTGACCTTGGCGGAAGGCGTTTTCCCCGTCATGGGGTCGGACTTGTGGAACGGCTTCCTGTCTTCCCTGACAGCAATGTTGTCGGGGTCAAGAGGAACCGGAGGCTCAATCTTGTCTTTTCGGCAGCCTGAAAACATTGTGACGCACCCGGCTAAAACAACGCATGAAACGGTGATTCGATTCATCATAATCATGTCTGTATAAGTTTTATCCATCGACCCCTAAATTAAAACAATTTAAAATAAAATCAAATAAATGTCGCACTGACGGATCGCTGTTCCCTCCGCGCCCTGCGGCGACGTTTTGAGGGGTTTTCGTCGCCGGAGAGGGATCAGAGGAGTCCTGCGGCAACGTTTTGAGGGGTTTGTGTTTCCGGAGAGGGATTAGAGGGGGCCTGCGGCGACGTTTTGAGGGATATTCGTTGCCGGAGAGGGAGGTGCGGAGGGGAATGGCGGCATTATTGAGCGGTTTTGCCGCCGTCGAGGTTAAAAAGAAGGGTGGCAGGAGCGTTTTTGAGAGCCTTTTGTCGCCGGAGAGGGATTAGAGGGGGCCTGCGGCGACGTTTTGAGGGTTATTTGTCGCCGGAGAGGGATAAAAGGAGATCTGCGACGACGTTTTGAGGGTTATTGTTGCTGGAGAGGGATAAAAGGAGCCCTCCGGCAACGTTTTGAGGGTTATTTGTCGCCGGAGAGGGATCAGAGGAGGCCTCCAGCAACGTTTTGAGGGATATTCGTTTCCGGAGAGGAAGGTGCGGAGGGGAACGGCGGCATTATTGAGCGGTTTTGCCGCCGTCGAGGTTAAAAAGAAGGGTGGCAGGAGCGTTTTTGAGAGTTTCATTTATGTCGCCGTGGAGGGCATTCGATTGAAAATCAGACAGTAAAAATAACCTTGTCCTATCGCTTCGAGGTAGGAGAAGGTTCATTGATTTCGCTCATTATTAAGACCTTAGACTCCACGACTACTCGGCGGAAGACTTGAAGAGGAGGGTGGCGGAGGCGGTGACTCCACGGACACTCGGCGGAAGGCTTGTTTGAGGCTTGAAGAGGAGGGTGGCGGTGGCAGTGGCTCCGCGGCTACTCGGCTACTCGGCTACTCGGCTACTCGGCTACTCGGAGGAAGGCTTGAAGAGGAGGGCGGCGAGGTCGTCGGGGGTGGCGCCACGGAAATAGGAGGCGACGGGCTGGGACGCAAGGAAGGCCTTTATGTCAGCGGGATCGTAGCGGAGGCCGATCATCTTGACGGACAACTCTTCGGCGGGGGTGTCGAAAAGGAAATCGCCGGTGAAATCGAGGCGGTCGATGAGGCCGTGGTCTATGCGAAGATTGGCTTCGACGTTGCCGCAGGAGAGTTTGGCCTTGCAGCGGAAATCGGCTTCGTGGGAGTGACCATAGATGAAATCCCAGGTGGAGAACTTCTCGTCGGCTTGCTTCCGGACCTCGGCGATCTGCTCGGCGGAAAGGGGCATCTGGCCGTCACCTGCTGAAAGAATCTCCTGAAGCTTGGCCTGGAGCTCATCCAAGGAACTGAACTGAGGAAGATATTCCTTCAGGTTGGCCACACGGCTCTTGACCGAGGATATTCCCTTGGCCTGCATCTTCGAGGTCGGAGTGTCGAGCACCTTGATAAGAGTGTCAAGATCAACGTCATACATCAGCGTGCCATGGATGATCTCCTGATTGTGGGAGACGCGGCGGGCGTAGCCTGAGACCTTTCTTCCTTCCACGAATATGTCGTTGCGGCCTGTCAGCTCGGCGGGTACGCCAAGACTGCGCAGAGCGTCCACCATTGGTTGCGGGGACGGATTCCTGCCGATGATCGTGTAGTTCATGTTCTGGAGATCGTGATAGACGGCTCCGCCTCCGGTCACACGGCGGGCCAGCGTGATGCCGTGCGAATTGAGATAGTCCAGATTCACCTCGCTGTAGGCATTCTGGTTCAGGCCTATGATCACTGCCGGGCGGTTCCTCCAGAGGAAGAAATAAGGTTCCTCGGACTGGATGTTCTCAAGGCAATATTCATCAAACGCAAGGTTGAAATACGGGTCGGTGGAGTTATTTATCAGATACTTCATATTCGATTACAGGTAGGATATATTTCTTGATTTCGGGGTAATTGGGCAGATGGGTTCCCGGGTAGGAGTGCGAGCGCCCCGGGTAGAAGCGGTCAAACTCGTCCTTGCAGTTGACCATCTCGTCACGGTCGGCGAACATTCCGGTGGTCAATGCGACTTCCTCGGAGGCAAGTCCATCAAACTCAACGCTTTCCAAACGGGCATATTCATCGCATAGAGCATCGGTGACGGTGAACGTCAAGGCTCCGTCGCGGCGCGGGGAAAGATATTCACGCTCCCCTATCATCGTGCGCATGAGACGGGAGATGTGGAAGTCAGGGTTGACGAGGATCTTCCGGTAGCCACGGAGTTTCTGCGCCCAGAATCCGCCGAGGGACAGGCCGACAATGAGGTCAGGGCGCTCGTCCCGGCATATTCCTTCAAGAAGGGCCAGTGCCTCGCGGGGGTCGATCGGCACGTCGGGAGCGATGACCTCACTCCCCTTCAGGAGAATCCGCAGGGAGGAGGCCATCTTGTAGGCGCCGGAAGACGCAAGCCCGTGGATGAAAAGGACTTTCATCGGGAATTTAGTCCTTGTGGCTCTCAAGGATCAGATCTCCGAGTTCCTTGAGGTCGCGGACGATGAAATCCGCCGGGTAGTGCTCGGGATGAGGGTTCTTGCGGGCGTCCTCGGCCACTTTCAGAGCGGTCTCAAGGGTAGTCTCACCAGAAAGCACCAGCACGCTGACTGCTCCGGCGTTGTGGCCCATCGTGATGTCCGTGTAGATCCTGTCTCCGACCATCGCTATCTCGTCGGCCTGCAGACCGTTACGGTCACGGATTCCGTCAAGCATCGTAGGATCCGGTTTGCCCATCACCTTGTCCGGTCTTCTGCCTGAAGCCGCCTCGATGCACTTCTGAAGCGAGCCACAGTCCACAAGGATGGTTCTGGCATCTGTCGGGCAGACCCAATCCGGGTTCGTCGCCATATACGGAATGCCTTGCTTGGCCCACCAGGTGGCGCGGCAGAGGCGTGAATATACAAGCGTGGTGTCGAAGGCCACAATCAGCATGTCCGGAACGTCATCAGGATCGTCGGTGCAGGAGATGAACCCGGCCTTCTCGAACTGGCCGATCATACTCGGAGTTCCCAACATAAAGAGTTTCTTCACATTAGGGAAATTTTTCTGGATATAATCAATCGTGGCGATAGGGGTAGTGTACATATTCCCTTCATCGGCGGGAATCCCCATTCCGGCGAGTTTCTTGAGGTAATCCTCCACCGACTTCGTCGGATTGTTCGTCAAGAATGAATATCCCACCCCGTTCCTTTTCATCGTGTCGAGCACCTCGACGGTGAAAGGGAAAATGTTGTTCTCCATGTAGATGGTGCCGTCCATATCCAGGGCCAGATGCTTGATCCGGCGAAGCTTGGCTTTCTGCTCTGCTGTGAGAGACTTGTTATAGTTTTCTGTCATATTCATATTTCTTTAATTTATTACTTCTATGTTTTGTCGCTTCGGCAGGCTCAGCGACCGTCAGATGGTTGGTGAGCCTGCCGAACCAACTGCCGCTTCAACAAGCTCAGCGACCGGGCGAAGCAACAGCTCCGCGACCGCTCATTTCATATCCTACAAAAATAACAATTTCTTCATTAAGAATGCCGTTTTTTGTATCTTTGTGTCCCCCGTTTTAAAACGCTAAAAGAATGGATCAATCAGTAAAGAAAAAGTACAACTACTGGCAGTGGAGAACCCTCATCATCCTGATGATCGGGTACGCCCTTTTCTATTTCGTCAGGAAGAACTTCAGCATCACGATGCCGGCCCTGGAGGCCGAGCTGGGTATCAGCAAGGTCAAGCTCGGCCTGTTCCTGACCCTGCACGGCATCATCTACGGCCTCTCAAGGTTCATCAACGGCTTCATCGCCGACCGTGTCAGCCGCAAGAAGATGATGGCCACGGGACTTTTCCTCTCCGCGCTCGTGAATATATTCATAGGACTCAGCCCTGAGATGAACGGACTGTTCAACTTTATGGACGGCGAGGGCAAGGCCACTATGGGGATGGTCGCTTTCATCGGAAGCCTTTGGCTCATAAACGGTTACACCCAAGGAATGGGATTTCCTCCATGTGGCAGCCTCATGGCACACTGGATCAAGCCTTCCGAGCTTGCCACCAAGCAGGCCATCTGGAACAGCTCGCACTCCATCGGTGCCAGCCTTGTGGCCTTCCTCTGCGGAACCTTCATTCTGAACCATTTCTCATATTCAGCGTGGCAATGGTGCTTCTTCGTCCCGGCACTCCTCGCAATAGCCGGTGCCGTCCTGGTTCTCTTCGGCCTCAAGGACACCCCTGCGTCAGTAGGACTGCCTGATCCTGAGGAGATTGACGACAACGCTCCAGTCAAGGAAGTCGTCACGGAGCCTAAGGAGTTCACCGATTTCGCTTACAAGAGATTCGTCAAGGAGATGGTGTTCAAGAACCCTATCGTCTGGATTCTTGCGACCTCCAACTTCTTCATCTACATCATCCGCTTCACCATCCTGGACTGGGGCGCGACATTCCTCACCCAGGACAGAGGCCTGAGCATCCAGACCGCCTCGACGGTGGTGGGCATCACTGAAGTGCTCGGCATCGTGGGAACCCTGCTGGCCGGCTGGGCAACAGACAAGTTCTTCGGCAGCAAGGCCCACAGAACCTGCCTTATCGGTCTGGCCAGCGCGACAGCCTGCTTCATCCTCTTCTGGCTCACCCCTAAGGAGATGGGCGGTCTTTCAGTGGCCCTGATCATCATGGCCAGCTTCTTCATCTATATGCCTCAGGCTCTTATAGGAATATGCCTGTCCAACCAGGCCACGAAGCGTGTCGCCTCCTCCGCCAACGGCATGGCCGGCATCCTCGGCTACGCCAGCACAGCGATCTCCGGTCTCGTCTTCGGAGCCCTTGCCGACAAGTTCGGCTGGAACTCCGTCTTCGAGGTGGCCATAGCCCTGGGCATCGTCGGCGTGATCCTCTTCGCCATCATCTGGAAAGCCCCAGCCGACGGCTACGCCAAAGCCGACAAGATCCTTGAGCAGGTCAAGGCCGACTACGAGGCACAGGGCAAATAGCGAATTCCTTTTCTATGAATATTACAACGGCTGACCGTTTCCGGTCAGTCGTTTTTCATTCAGAGTGTCAGCAGAGACTCTACACCGTGGCCTGCTCCCAATATAGCTGTTGCCAATCCTGAGTTTTCCCTCACATTTTGCAAAACACCTTCAGGGCGATCGGCCACAGAACCGCCCACAGGCCACTTTGTCATGAATATCTCGCCCCCGATCGCACGACTTTTTCAGGCATAACGTCATTCTACACTGTTCTGTGGCACATCACTCTGAAAGCGATTCGTAAAAACTCAGAATTCCTCACGTGCCTCAAACACGCCACCCCCGGCCAACCCCAAGTTATCCCTCCCATTTTACAAAACACCTTCAGGGCGATCGGCCACAGAACCGCCCACAGGCCACTTTGTCATGAATATCTCGCCCCCGATCGCACGACTTTTTCAGGCATAACGTCATTCTACACTGTTCTGTGGCACATCACTCTGAAAGCGATTCGTAAAAACTCAGAATTCCTCACGTGCCTCAAACACGCCACCCCCGGCCAACCCAAGTTATCCTTTTCAAAATCGCCTTGTCCGGTGAATCCCCACCCTCACCGGACAAACTCATATCGTTGCCGGTTTTGTCCGGCGATTCAAGCGTTTCCCCGGACAAACCACGGCCCAATCGCCAAACCAAATCGCAGGTCACAGAACTGCCAAAAGCGACTTGAATATACAAACGCGATGGGAGCCTCCTATCTCATCCTCTTGAAATAAGCGGTGGTCTTGTCGTAATAGCCGTTTATGTCTCCAGTGAAAGTGCCTTCAATGTCTTCTTCGGACATCCTGTCGCACGGGATGACCTTGCCTTTGGCCTTATAGCAGAAACCGACACTGATCCCACCGCCTTCATATTGGTAGATTTTCACTCCTTTGTAAGTGTCCACGGCTTTCCCTACGGTACTGCCTCCGAAAAGTGCGCTGTTTTTGATATAGTCAAGTGAGAGCACGAGTTCTGATGGTGTCAGTTTTTCGACTGTCAGAACTTCCTTGAACACAATAAACGTGATAGTCAGAGTTTTATCCTTTGAAGAGTAGTAATATGGAACCGAAACCGGGAGTCCAGTATCTTCTCCATCCACCTCCGCTATCGTCTCCATATAGCCATCCTTCCCGAAAGTCATCTTCTGGTAGTTCACTCCAGACAAATCCTCCGAACCGACCTTCTCCCCATTAAACACATATTCGTTCTTGCAGTTTTGCCAAGTCCCGATGATGCCGTCGGTGTTCTCCGGATTCTCCTTACCGCAGGAAAATAGGGCGAAGGCTGCAAGAGCGGCCACAACTACAATATATATTCGTCTTATCATATTTTGAATTGTTAGAATGTCAGTCCGACGGAGACGTTGAGAATGTTGAGGCTGGTATTGTCATCGAAGTTGGTAAGGGACGGCTGGTAGGATATTCCAAGGAAATATTTGCCACAGAGTGCCTTAGCTCCGAACTGGGCGCAGAGTTGAAAGCGGTTGCCGGCATTGCCATCCTCGTCCTTCTTGAACCAGTTGAAGGTGTATCCATCATACTTGCTTTGGCCGATGATGTGCGCGGTCAGGTTGAGGCCGACGAACGGAATCAACTGGATCTGCCCAAGGTCAAGCCTGTACATCAGGTTGACCGGCACCACCGCCGAGACGAGGGTGGAATTATTGTCCCCGAACGCCATTAGCAGGTCAGCGCCATATTCGTAGAGAAAAGGCAGCTCACCCGGAAGTGCTCTCGCCTGTGAGACTCCTACCGAGAGTCCGTTCAGGTTCTGTGAGAGGGAAATTCCTCCCGCACTCGCCTTGATCTCGACATTTGAATATGATGCCTTGAAAAAGTTTTCCTGTGCGGACACCGTCCCGCAGATGGTCATCGCTGCGATGACCGCTAAAAGTTTGATACGTTTCATCATTTTATTTCACTATAATGGAAAAAGAGCAACGCCATCTAGCAATACTAGAAAGTCCCGCCATCCACGGTAAGATCATCCACCTCACCTTTTCGCCCTCTTTTAATTTTAAGCGCTTCATCTAGTCCTGCTGAGTTCCGTTCTGATTTTCGATAAGCAAAGGCACTCACTATAAGTGACAATGCTGAAGCAACTGAAGAAATTTCTGCGGAATATTTCCTACAAATGAACTGGCATCCTATGATAATGACCGCCAAAATGATCAAGACTACAAATGTTTGTTTAGTTTTCATCTCTATAGTTAATTTTATAATTCTCACATTGTTTAGTATATCTGGTCTGGCGAGAGTTGTTGCCAGACCAGATATGTCGTGATTAGTCTTCAACGGACACGGTCCATTCTTTCTCTTTGCCTTTCGCTCCTAAGATATAATCCTTTATTGCGGATTTACCCAGAGTGTCGATGCTCTTGCCATCATCCATAATAACCAGAGCTGTTCCGTCACCGTCATAATTAAACTGGATGACCTTGAAAGACTGACTTTTGTCTTTGTTGTTAGTGATAACTACCATAACAAAACGGTTTTTAAGTTAAACAATAATTGTATGAAAGGCCTATTTAGGCTATATTATTCCTTCACGCAACGTAAAGAACGCTTCGAATCATAATTATCACTAGTTTCACCATAAGCGAGAGAGCCTTTAGGGGTACTACTAGGTCCAAACTGTAATACATAAACATAATTGCCAACTGGTTTTTTACACATATAATGCCCATATATTAGCATTTGTTCAGCATACCCCTTTTTGTTGATAAATCCACATGCAGGAAGGAATATAGCGAGGACACCCTCGGAGTATGGTGTACTTCCAGAAAACCACCGTCCCCTCATCCCTTTATATGTAAGAAATTCAGAACAATTAGCAGCTAACAACTCCAACTCACTCTTTGTCGGCCATCTCCAGCCATCAGGGCAAATGCTGTCATCAACGCCTCTATTACCATAATAATAGTAGTAATCCCCATAGAAATCATTTTCTGTTGAACCGCAATTCACTGGGGCCCAAGTAATTCCATCAATATTTACACCTGGCCCAAAATTCAAGCCTGCTTCATCAACATAATCATTCTCTGTCGGACTGTCCATAGTTTTAATTGGTGTTAGTCGAATGTATTCTGAAACAATATTGCTCGATCCATCAGAGATCTTGAGCCGCGCCCTGGCGGTCAACTCGCCTTGGAAGAAGGCGTCATCAAGACCGTCAGCGGAGACAGCGACAGACAAGATGCCGTCGGAGGCGGTGGCGGACTCGATGGTCAGCGGGGCGAAGTCACCGGCGGAGGCGCGGGTCATTGTGTAGACGGCCTTGACGGAGAGTGTGGTGTTCCAGTTGGCGGCGAGGTCGGCGGCGAGGCTGGCTGGTTGGATCTCGAAGCGCAGGGTGAAGGAGCCGGGGACTATGGTCGAGCCGGACATCGAGCACGGGACGTTCTCGGCGCCGTCGGCGTAGGTCGGGATGTGGGAGATGGAGACCATGCGGCCGATGATGTTGGAAAGCCTGTCTTTCAAGGAGTTGATCTCGTCCTGGAGGGCGCTGATCTGGGACTTGATTTCGGAGAGGGAGTCTTCGAGGGTCTTCACGCGGGCATCAAGGGCGTCGATGCGGGAGTTGATCTCGGAGACCTTGGTGTCGATAGCGGAGTTCAGCTCGCTGACCTTTGTGTCGATCTTAGTGGTGATCGTGCCGTCATATTCATTGATGGCGGAGGTGATGGCTTCCTTGTAGGCCTTGGTGATGTACTCGGTCGCCTTGGCGAGATCGGAGCGGAGGGTCTCGATGGCGGAGGTGTTGTCGGAGGCGGTCTTCTTGACGGTCTCAAGCTCTTTGGTCAGATTGTCGATCAGGGTGCGGTTCTCGCTCTCGGAAGTACCTGGCTTGAGGTTATTGATGAGACCTTCGAGATATTCCTTCTGGGCTTTCAGCTGAGCCTCAAGGTCGGACTTCTGCGCGTCGAGCTTGGCCTGGGTCTCGGCGATGGTCCAGTAGGAGTCGAACTTGGAGTTCACCCACGCCTTGAGGGATTCCTCAAGTTTGTTTATCTCCACCTTCATCTCGGCGCGGTAGGCCTCGGTCACTTCGGTCTTCGCGGCGGAGATGGCGTTGGTATATTCATTGGTGATGGAGGTTATGGCGTCCTCGACCTGCTTCTTGACGGGAGCGATGGCGGTATCGATGTCGGACTGCCACTGCGTCTTGAGCCGGGTCTCCATCTCGGAGAGGGAGTTCGTCAGGTTGGCGATGGTCTCCTTTATCGAGGTGACGTCAGAGACGACCTTGGAATATTCCTCAAGGGTTACAAAAGTGGTTAATGCCCAATCTTTTGTGGAGGAAATCTGTTCAGTGACGAAGGTCCTCAGCTCGGTGACCTTGGACTCGATCTCCTTGCTCTTGGTCTCAAGGGTTGAGATTGTCTCGTTGAGCAGGGTGAGCTTCTCGGTCATCTCTGTGCGCTGCGAGGTGAGTTGTGAGACGACATCGGCCTTGGCATCCTCGATGGACTTCACGAGTTCCTCCTTCATTGCGCTGTCGCTCGCCTTCGCGTCCTCAATGGCCTTGTCGAGTGCGGTCTTCACCTCGTCAATCTTCTTGTCGGTGGCGGCGATGGACTCCTTCAACTCCTCCGACGGGGCCTGGATATTCTTGATATATTCCTTGAGTTCCTCATTGGTCTTCTGGAGGTTCTCGATTGTGGTGTTGATGGCGGTGATCTGCTCTGTGACGGTGGTGATCCTGTCGCCGAGGTCCTTTATCGACGTGTCGTAGACGGACATCTTCGTTTTAATCGCCGCCACCTCGTCCTCAAGGGTCTTGACCCTTTCCGTCAGGGCCTCCATCGCGTCGTTGATGGCGTTGACCTCGTCGGTGATGCGCCCGTTGATCTCAAGGACCCTCTCGGCCACCTCATCGGTCAGTTTGCCGTCAAGTTCATCTATCGCTACCTTGATGGCGTCCTTGTAGGCGTTGGTGATCTCGGACTTGGTGTCCATGAGTCCTTTCTCAAGGGCGGTGATGCGCCTCGTGTTCTCGGCAATGGCAGCGGCGTTGTCCGTGATGGCGGACGCATTCCCAGCAATCAACTTGGCCTGCTCAGCGATGGACTTGGCGTTCTCCGCAATTCTTTCCGTATTCTTGGCTACGGCCTCGACGCCGGCGGCATTCGCCTTCATCTCAGCGATCGCTTTTGCGTTCTCTTCGATGGCCTTCTTGTTGGCCTCGATCTGAGCCTTGTTGTTGTCAATCTGGACCTTGTTCTCTGCTATCTTGCCCTCAAGCACGGTCTGAAGGTTGGAGATCTTCTCTGAATATTCAGTCTTGACGGTCTCGATTTCCTTGAGTATGGTCTCCTTCTCGACAGTGGATGTGGATATTTTGCTCTCCAATTCACTCACCTTTGTGGTCAGTTCTGTCTGGAGGATGCTGATCTGGTTCTTCAGTTCCTCGACAATCTTTGTATTGTCGGTGATCTGCGTGGTGTTGTTGACGATGGTCTGCGATATCTCGGAGATCCTGTTCGTGTTCTCAATCACGGTCTGGGAATATTTCTTCACCTCCTCGTTGACGGTTGTCAGCTCATTGCTGAGGTTGGTGATGAGGGTCGTGTTGTTCGTGATCTTTGTCGTGAGGTCTGTGGACAACGCACTGATGAGTCCTTCGAGATAGGTTTTCTGTGAAGACAAGCGTCCTTCGAGTTCAGCCTTCAAGGCCTCCAGTTTCGCATCCGTTTGGGAGATTGTATAGTAACCGGTCAGCGCACTGTTCACCCACTCTTTTAGTGACTTCTCAAGTCCTTCTATTGAGGCTTTTATCTCAGCCTTGTAGGCAACCTCGATCTCGCTCCTGACCTTTGTGATGGTCGTGTTAATAGACTCTGTTATGGATTTGACAACGTCAGCGGCGATCTGGTCACGGATAGGCTCAAGGGCCTTCTCTATCTCCTGACTTACCCTTTCTTTAAGATCTTTCTCCAGGGTTTCCACGGATGAATTGAGGCTCTCGATGCTCTTTTGGATGGAGCTGATGTTCTGCACGACAGCATTGTACTGGTCGATGGTGGCGAAAGTCGTCAATACCCAGTCTCTAGTGCCGGAGTCCTTCTCATCAACATAAGACTTCAGATCGTTAATCTTGCCCTCCAGTTCGGTGTCCTTGGATTTCAGGGTAGCGATGGTTTGGTTGATCTTGTCAAGTCGTCCCTCAAGATCAGACTTGACGGACTCCAATTTTGACAAGATCTCGGCGTTTGATGAACTTAGTTCCTCTTTCAAGGTCTTGATTTTACCGTCAATCTCCTCGATGGTCGTTTTCAGGTCACCAGCTGATTTCTGCAGCGCATCAATGTAGCCTCTCAGCTCCTTGTCCGTCTGCTCAAGTTTCGGGATTGACGAGTTGATCTGAGTGATCTGCTGGTTGATGCTCTTGATCTCAACGTTCTCAATCTGGTCAAGCCTTCCGTTGATGTTGCGGATGTCTCTCTTGAGACCTTTGTGGCAGCCCGTCACAAACATGGCCAGAACAAGCAACGTTCCCAATGAAAATACTTTTTTCATTTCGTTCTGCTATTGGTTCCGTTCCTGTCCGACTCCCGCCAGGATGTTTTTTCATAAATATAAGAAAGTGTGGAGCCGATTTCGTCTATCTCAAAGAAGGTTCTGGCAAAACCTGACAGAAAATAGACTGAAACAATCCCCACACCTGTATCGTTGGGTGTAGAGTACACGCAATCGGATACAGATGACGGTGCTGTCGTCTTCCCTTCTGTCTTTGAAAACTGCCAGATTTTCTTTGAAGGATAGTGCGAAAACACTTTCATCATTATGTATGTTTTGGGCATCTGCACCAAAACGTTACAAAGGTAAAAATATTTTTGGATTTGACTGCACCTTTTGCGGAGATTGTCTCGGCAATGGTCTCGGGCGACGGTCACGTTGATTTCATGGATCAAGCTTCTATACCATTCTTGACCAGTGGGACTTGGCTAGAGCCTTTCTTATTGACTTGATAGCACTCTCAAGCGACAAAAATGGCTTAAAATGTCGCTTGAGGGTGTCATTTGACACTCTTCGGCAACGAAAAAGGCCTCAAGCGTCGCCGAGCATCACCGCTCAGGACAGACATTGTAACAAAGAGGTCATCGATTCCGGATGATTTGTCACAGAAGGACAATCCATAGATAGGATGATAACCGCAATACTAATTACAGCAATGGCTTGAGCTAACCCTTTTTGAACAGTGACTTCAGATCCATTATGAAAAAATCGTCCAGAGGCAGGGCATGGGGGCCAACAATGAATGCGGCAGTGACTTTATCCGCAAATTGTTCTTTGAATTTTTCAAAACCTACGGTCTTGTCAACGCTGCCACTTTTGACCTCTATGGCAACCAGTGCCTGCCCTTTTCTCAGAACATAATCGCACTCCTGCCTTCTTTCATTTCTCCAATAAAACAACTCATAGTCATCGGTCATCGCCCTGTTGGCCAAATGCGCACCGACCGCCGACTCAACCAGACGTCCCCACTCTGCCGGATCCACACGTGCCTCGTCAAAAGAGAATGTTCCGAACCTGTTGCGGAACGCATTGTTGAACACCTGCATTTTGGGGACAGACTGTTTCTCTTTTACTCTCGATGAAGAGTAGTTCTGAAGAGGTTGTACTATCATCGACTTGTTGAGTATGTCAAGATAATTTTTGATTGTCGGAACGGTACCGCTGTTCATCGTTCCTTGCATCTTTGTAAGAGACAATTCCTTGGCAGATTCAATGCAGGCGAGTTCAAACACTTGCCTTAGAAGAGCCGGATTACGGATCTCTTCTATCTCAAGAATATCCCGTGTCAGAATCGGCGATATTATGGAATCCTCCATAAGGTTACGCCACCTATCTTCATCTTGAATATCAGGTGCAAGTCCCGGAAATCCACCGAAGTAAACATATTCATCCATCGAAAAACCAAATGCCTCGTGCATTTCCTGCCAATCCCAATAACCCATTTTTATGGTCTCAAAGCGCCCCTCAAGGGATTCTTCAAGTCCTTTCTGCAACAGAAGGCGGGAAGAACCGAGTAAAATCACCTTCAGATTACGGTGACTTCTGGAATCCTCGTCCCATTCCTTCTTAACCTGCTCGCTCCAACCTCTGATTTTCTGGACTTCATCAATGATCAGGATATGTTCTTGCTCCGAATGAATATCCATCCGCATACGCACCTGCTGCCATTTGTTTGGTATCCACGAAGAGTCAAAACGATTGACACCATCCGCAGCGAAAAAATCAAACGGAACCGAAATCCCTTCCGTAAACTGTCCGACCAATGTGGATTTTCCGACCTGACGCGGCCCCATTACTATCTGCATTCTACGCCGTGGCTCAGCCATTCGTGATTTAAGAATATTCAGATGTCGCCTTTGATACATAGTGATTTTACAAATTGTGTTTTACAAATTTATAAAATATATTTTACAAAATCGCAAAGTTCAAGATAATTAATTGACGTCAAGCCCTCTACAATGCAGCGATAATCACGTAAAAATCCCCACTTACACCGGACAAAACTCATTTCGCTGCCAGTTTGTCCGGCGAGACAAGCGTTTCCCCGGACAAACCTCATATCGATGCCAGTTTGTCCGGTTAGCAAGCATTTCCCCGGACAAACCTCGGTCCAATCGCCAAACCAAATAGCAGGTCGCAGAACTGCCAAAAGCGACTTGAATATACAAACGCGATGGGAGCCTCCTATATCTTCCTCTTGAAATAAGCGGTGGTCTTGTCGTAATAGCCGTTGCCAATCCTGAGTTTTCCCTCACATTTTGCAAAACTCCTTCAGGGCGATCGGCCACAGAACCGCCCACAGGCCACTTTGTCATGAATATCT
>OLNW01001245.1_pt1 | contig 25813 bp, 14 predicted proteins | sample 1672121 | NCBI WGS metagenome assembly OLNW01 (sample SAMEA3136648, study PRJEB25190) | human gut metagenome
TGCCGCACCTCGCTCGCCGTATCGGCACTTAGAATTATGCGGTATTGCCCTAAGCTTCAAGTTTTTTCCAAAACTTTTGATCTTTTTGCGCCCAAACCACCACACAGGCTGCCCCGTACCGCTGCAAAAGGGGTACCGGGCAGCTTTTATTTTGAAAACTCCGGCCACTGGCTTTTCTCGCTTTTGGCCGTTCCTAATATTCAGGATGCAGCCGGAATAAAAAAGCTTTCAGCTTTCCGCTGTATTCCGGCACATGATGGTGCCTTTTCTGCTGATTCCTTTGCATCGCTCTCCCCTGCCCTGCTTATCCGTTAGGGGCGAAACAAAAGCGGCTGCCTGTTGGCAGCCGCCGGGGGTTGTGGTTTTGTGCTGTAACATTTTTGGCCTTATTTTTCCGGTTTGTTTACCCGCTTGAAATATTGGCGGTACTGCTGGGGCGAAAGCCCTGTGGCATCTTTGAACACCCGCCGGAAATGCGCGCTTGTCATAAAGCCTGTCTTTTCCGCCACGCTGGAAATGCTTTCGTTGGTCTTTTCGATCATGTTCTGCGCCGCTTTGATGCGTACGCCGTTGATGTATTCGATCAGGCTCAGGTTGATGGTCTTTTTGAACAGACGGCTGAGGTAATACGGGCTGATGTAAAACTGGTTGGCAATGCTTGTCAGGGTCAGCTTCTCGGCGTAATGCTCCGCAATATAGCCTTGGATCTGACTGACGATGCGGTTGGTCACCCGGCCGCTGTCGCCCCCCAGCTCATGCTGGTTTTCGCACATCTTTTTCAGCTGCAACAGCAGCGTGGCCAGCAGCATTTTGCGGGTCACAGCGCTTTCGGAGCTGTTTTCGTCCTGCATCTGGATCAGCTGCTGCAGGATGGAGTAGATATAGTTCTGCTGCTTAACCGTGATGTTGCTCAGCAGGTGGTTGTTCTCCTCGCTCATAAAGCTGAACAGGTCAATCTCCGGGAAAGCCCCGCTGATCTCCTGCAGATACTCGCGGCTGAAATTGCACACAATGCGGCTGGTGGGGCCATCCCCTACCGAACCAGTCTTGTGGATCTGGTTTTCCCCAATCAGGATCACATTGCCTGCATTGACGATATAGGCGGAATCCTCAATAAAATAGCGTCGCGCGCCTTCCACTTCATAATACAGTTCATATTTGTGGTGTGTGTGGAAACTTCCCATATCGTAGCTATGCTCGCGGTCGATCATATCGATATAAAAGTCCACATGGGGGGAATAGGTATATTCCTTGACCATCCTGTTCAAACCTCCCGCCACGCCCCGCCCAAGCATTTTTGCCAGTTTTAGGGCAGAACGCGCTTCAATTTTGTTGATTTATTTCATATTAACACATTTCTTGTTGAATTTCAAAACTTTTTTCATTTTTTATGGAGGAAATTATCGTATGAAACTCGCTCTCGTTCGTGCCTGTACCCGCAGCGCCTGTTTTGAGCTGCAAAACAACACCTGCTATACCGCCCCTGCCCCGTTCCGGGTTCAGCTGAACGGCCAGACTGTGCTGGAAGCCTGCTGCACCAACGTGTTCAGCGTGTTCAGTCTGGAACCCGGCAAGACCTACCACCTGGAAGTGCTTGCCACTGATGGCGATACCGGTACCCTGGACTTTGCCACCGCGGCGGAAAGCTTTTTTGTAGATGCTTCCCGCTATGGCCTGGTGAATGACGGCGTGACCGACAACACCGCCTTTTTGCAGGCTGCGCTTTCCACCTGCCCGCCGGGCGGCACGGTGTATGTGCCCGCCGGTACTTACCGCACCCAGAGCCTGTTTTTGTGCAGCAACACCACCCTGTACCTGGAAAAAGGCTGCACCCTGCTGGGCGGCACCGACCGCCGCGAATATCCCATCCTGCCTGGTGTGCTGCCCTGCGCCGATGAACAGCACGAAGCCTATCTCGGCGGCTGGGAGGGAAACCCGCTGGACTGCTTTGCCGGTTTGATCAATGTCATCAATGCCGAAAATGTGACCATCACCGGCGAAGGCTGCATCAACGCCAACGCCGACAACGGCGACTGGTACCAGCACATCAAGATGAAACTTATCGCCTGGCGGCCGCGGCTCTTCTTTACCAGCAAAGCCAAGAATGTGACCCTGCACGGTGTGGAGGTGTGCAACAGCTTCTCCTGGACCATCCACCCCACCTACTCGGACGGGGTGAACATCCTGCAGCTGCAGATCCACAACCGTGCCGACAGCCCCAACACCGACGGCATTGACCCCGAAAGCTGCAAGAATGTGAACATCATCGGTGATTCCATCCATGTTGGCGATGACTGCATCGCCCTCAAGTCCGGCAAACTCTTCCTTGGCACTGTGATGCATACCCCCTGCGAGAATGTGACCATCCGCAACTGCAACCTGAACCGCGGCCATGGCGGCCTGGTTATTGGCAGCGAGATGAGCGGCGGCGTGAAAAATGTGGTGATGACCCAGTGCCTGATGGACCACACCGACCGCGGCCTGCGCATCAAGACCCGCCGCGGTCGCGGCAAGAACGCCGTGATCGACGGGCTGGTGTTCCGCAACGTGGAAATGCGCCATGTGCTGACCCCATTCGTCATCAACATGTTCTACTTCTGTGACCCGGACGGCAAGAGCGACTATGTGCAGAGCCATGAACCCCTGCCGCTGGACGATGCTACCCCCCGCCTGGGCAGCCTGACGATGGAAAATATCACCGCCACCGACGCCGAGTATGCAGGCTGCTGGTTCAGCGGTCTGCCGGAGCAGCCGGTTGAAAAAGTGGAGATGAACAATGTCAGCATCTCCTTTGCCGAAAATGCCGGGGCTGGCCAAGCCGCCATGATGTGCGGTGCCGCCGAATGCAGCAAGCTGGCGATCTGGGCCGAAAACGTGAAGGAGATTCACTTCCACAATGTCAAACTGGAAGGCTATGCAGGCGAACGCCTGAACTTTATCAACGTTGGCAGCTTTAAGGAGGATTAAGCCATGACCCATGAAGAGATTTTGACCACCCTGGGCAATTATGTGGATTATCTGATTGCCGGCAGCTCTGCCGAAGCCCCACTGTGGAACATTGAAAAGGTGCGCAGCGGCAAGCCCAATAAATGGAACTATGTGGACGGCTGCATGATCACCGCCTGCCTGAGCCTGTACAAGACCACCGGGGATGAAAAGTTCCTGAAGTTCTCCCGCGATTTTGTAGACTACTTTGTCAAGGATGGCGGCGAGATCTACACCTTTGACGCCAACGAGCATAACCTGGACAACATCAACCAGGGCAAAAACCTGTTTTCCCTGGTTGATTTGACCGGCGAACAGCGCTACCGGGATGCCATCAACACCATCCGCGCCCAGCTGGACACCCAGCCCCGCACCAAGGATGGCAATTTCTGGCACAAAGCCATCTACCCGTGGCAGGTTTGGCTGGACGGCACCTATATGGCGCAGCCATTCTACATGGAATACGAGACCCGCTACAACGGCATGAAGGGCTGCCAGGACAGTTATAAGCAGTTCATGAACATCAAAAAGTACATGCGAGACCCCAAAACCGGCCTGTACTACCACGGCTATGATGAAAGCCGCCAGATGTACTGGGCCGATCCTGTAACGGGCTGCAGCGCAAACTTCTGGCTGCGCGCCATGGGCTGGTTCCTGGTTGCCATGGTGGATGTTCTGGAGCGCATGGACGAGCAGATGTATTACGAATACCGCGCCATTATGGCTATGTTCAAGGAAGCCGTGGAGGCCATGATCCAGTTCCAGGACGCCGAGACCGGCATGTTCTGGCAGGTCATTGATAAAGCCGGCGTACCGGGCAACTATCTGGAAACCTCCGGCAGCTCCCTGTTCGCTTACGCCGTGCTCAAAGGCGTGCGGCTGGGCTACCTGCCCAAGCGGTTCCACGCTTACGGCGAAAAGGCATTCTATGGCACCTGTGACAAATACCTGGGCGTGAACGATAAGGGCGAGCTGCAGCTGTCCGGCATCTGCCTGGTAGCCGGTTTGGGCGGCGCCACCCGCCGCGATGGCAGCCTGGAATACTATTTCAGCGAGCCGGTTGTGGAAAACGACGCCAAGGGCGTTGCTCCCCTGCTGCTGGCCTATACCGAAATGATCATCCAGTAAGGAGGTTCCGCTGTTATGGCCGTATTTACCGTTGGTGCCCGCCTGCATGATTACGGCAAGGGCACGCCCGATGAGCTGTTTGGCAAGGTTTCCGCAGACGGGTTTGCCTGCGTGCAGCTGGCCTACAAAAAATGCGTGCCCGGCGTTGCCAGCTATGCGGACGTTACCCCGCAGCTGGTGCAGAACACGCTGGAAGCGCAAAAGAAGCACAACATCGCTGTTGCCGTGCTGGGCACCTATGTGGAGCTTGCCATCGCGGACGAAGTGCAGCGCAGCGCCAACGCAGCGGATTTCAAAAGCCAGCTGGCCGTGTGCAAGGCGCTGAACGCGGGCTGCATTGGCACCGAGACTACCGGCATGCACAAGCAGCCCGCCGGCACCACCCGCGAGCGAGCCCAATATATGCTCTGCAAAAGCCTGGAAACCATTCTGCCGGAAGCCGAGCGTCTTGGCGTGACCGTTGCCATTGAGCCCGTTGTTGGCGACAGCACCAACACCCCGCAGGCAGCGCGGCACATCCTGGATATGATGCAAAGCCCCGCGCTGGGGGTCATCCTGGACATGAGCAACCTGGTCAGCTTTGAGGGCAAGGACAACCAGCAGCCCCTGTGGGACGCCATGGGCGAGCTGCTTGGTGACAAAATCAAGGCCGTACACTTTAAGGGCAAGAACTTTGCGCCGGACGGCACCATGCTGCACACCAGCCTGGAAGATTCCTGCACCGATTACGCCGGTGCCTTTGCCATGCTGCGCACCCTGCCGCAGCCGTTGCCCGTTCTGCGCGAGGAAGCCGTGCCCGCCCGCGCTGCCAGCGATATTGCTTTTATCAAACAGTTTTTCTAAGGTGTAATGCCGCTTCTTTTTGCCACACCGGACCGGAGTATTTGCACTGATACCATGGAAGCCTTTTTGTGAAAGGAACCAATTCAATATGGAACGCAAGCTTGTAACCGTTGCCGTGGATGGCAGCGCTGAATTTACCACCCTGACCGCCGCTGCTGCCGCGCAGGACCCCGCCCAGCCGCTTCACTTTGTGCTGGGGGCCGGGACCTATTATGAACGCCCGTTTTTGGAACTGGCGGATTACATCATCACCGGTGCCGGGATGGGGCAGACCGTGATCTCCGCCGGGGCCGCCGGGCGCGACCCCTGGCCCGGCGAGGAGCGCACCGGTACCTTTCGCAGCCAGACGCTTTTCCTTGGCGGCGGCAGCGCCCGGCTGGAGCACCTGACCGTGGAAAACACCGCCGGTGATGGTGCGGACCGCGGCCAGGCGCTGGCGGTATATGCCGATGCCAGCCGTGTGTGCATGGTGGATGTTTCCCTGCACGGCAACCAGGATACGCTCTTCACCGCTCCCCTGCCGCTGGCCGTGCGGCAGAAAAACGGCTTCCGCGGTCCGCGGGAGAACACGCCCCGGCTGGACACCAAACAATACTACCGTGACTGCGAGATTTCCGGCAACATTGATTTCATTTTCGGCGGGGCCAACGCGGTGTTTGACCATTGCCGCATTGTGCCCGTTGCCCACCGCGGCGTTACCAGCTATATTGCCGCCGCCAGCACGCCGCAGGGCAAGCCGGGCTACCTGTTTGCCGACTGCACTGTGCAGGGCAACAGCCCCGCAGGCAGTGTCTATCTGGGCCGCCCGTGGCGGCAGTATGCCCGCGTGTACTGGCTGGACTGCGATTTAAGCGATGAGATCATCCCCCTTGGGTGGGACAACTGGTCCGACCCCGCCAACGAGGAAACCGTTCACTTTGGCGAGTACGGCTCCAAAGGGCCCGGTGCCCCCAAAGTAAGCCCCGCCCGCGCCGGTTACGCCGCCCTGAATGATGAAGCCTCCGCCCAGGAAATGCGCGCCATGCTGGCTGAATTCCGGGCCGACTTCGGTGCAGAAGCGTAACAAGCTCTTTTCGGAGCCGCCAATTATAACATTCCACCTCCTCCTAAGGCAACACCGCACAACGAATGATTTTATGTTTCTCCGCGGCGGGGTGAGAGCATCCCGCCCTACTGGTATTTTAGAAGGTTAGCCGCGCAGAATAAAATGTTCTGTAGGGAATGGTCTTGACCGTTCCGGGGCCTTGTCCAAATCTGGCATAATGAGATTTGTGATCGGGCCCGTCCGGCGGCCAGAGGGCTGGCCGCCCCACTTTCCCCTACCGCCCTGCTACCCACACTCAGGATATAACAACAGCCCCGGCTCTGCAAACGCAGAACCGGGGCTGTAATACTTCTTAAATGATACCTATGTACCTTATTTACCGCCCATGAAAGCCGGCAGAGGTTTGCCCTCTTTGAGCCACTGGTGGTATTCGGCGGTGGCGGCAAATTCCACGTCACCGGCGGAGTTCAGCGCAGTCTCAACGGAGTCCTGAATAACGCCAATGATGAAGCCAACGCCGACGACCTGCATGGCAATATCATTGGAAATGCCAAACAGCGAGCAGGCCATGGGGATGAGCAGCAGCGAACCGCCCGCAACACCGGAAGCGCCGCATGCGCCCAAAGCCGACATGATGGACAGCAGGATGGCGGCAGGCACGGAGACCTGCATGCCCAGCGTGTTGGCGGCAGCCAGCGTCATGATGGTGATGGTAATGGCAGCGCCGTCCATATTGATGGTTGCACCCAGCGGGATGGAGACGGAGTAAATATCCTTATCCAGGCTCAGCTTTTCGCACAGAGACATGTTGACCGGGATGTTGGCGGCGGAGCTGCGGGTGAAGAAAGCGGTCAGGCCGCTTTCACGCAGGCAGCGGAACACCAGTGGGTAGGGGTTGCGGTGCAGGTAGATAAAGATGATGAACGGGTTGATCACCAGCGCCATCAGCAGCATGGTGCCCACCAGCAGCAGCAACAGGCGCCCGTACTGGGTAAAGATGGACAGGCCGTTGTCCGACACGTTGGTAAACACCAGGCCCATAATGCCAAACGGCGCCAGGTTGATGATCCACCGCACAATGGTAGAAATTGCATCCGCCGTGTTGGCCATAAAGTTCTTGGTGGTATCGCTGCCCAGCTTTTTCATGGCAAGGCCGAACAGGCAGGCCCACATCAGGATGCCGATATAGTTGCCGTTCATGATGGAAGCAACCGGGTTAGAAACAATGTTGGAAAGCAGGGTGTGCATCACATCACCCAGGCCCTGGGGCACCACATCCGCCGTGGCAGCTTCCGCCAGAACCAGCGTCTGCGGGAACAGCTTGCTGGTCACAACGCTGAGCGCAGCCGCCACAAAAGTGGTGAGCATGTACAGCCAGACCACCGTACCAAAGCGGCGGTCCAGCTTGGAGGAGCCCTGCGCCAGTGCACTGGCAACAATAACAAACACCAGCACCGGGGCAACGCCTTTCAGCGCGCCGACAAACAGGTTGCCGAATTCTTCGATCCATGCAGCACCGGGGCAGATCAAAGCCAGCACCGAACCGACCACCAGGCCGATTGCAATGCGCAGGATCAGGCTGGTGGAGTTGTACTTGGCGGCCAGCGTTTTGGCCGCTTTTGTGAGTTGATTCATAACGATTCCTCTTCCCTATTTTAATTGGGTTTGGCAGATGTTCCGCACCTGCCCATTCCGCAGCCGCCCGCACAAACGGTTTCGCGGAATGTTTTCCATTATACCGCAATCGTTCAAGATTGCAAGAGGCGGACAGGTGTGCCCTGTGGAAAAACAATCTATTTTTATCGTTGATACGAAGTAAAAAATATTTAAAAAATGTTTTTGTGGACAATATATCTGTGTTCCGTCCGTGGACATTTCGTTGTATGAAAGAGGGCAGCATACGAATACACTGCCCTTTTATCTTGCTTTATTGGGAACACGGTTTAGAGCCAGATTCAGGGCCACAGGGAAACGCAAGCATATGGAAATTCGCCTGACAGCTTGTGGTAAACCTTCATATGGCCTTTTTTCCTCACTGATACCGGAGCGGTAATCATCTCTCTGCTTTTGGCAGGGCAATAAACAACTTAAAAGCCAAGACAAAGAAAAAGAGCCTCAAGCCAAAGCTTGAAGCTCTTTGGTGCGGATGAAGGGATTTGAACCAATATTGCGCGGTATTATGTCAAAACGCAGTGCTCATAATCCTGCATAGCTATGATTTTTACAAGCGTTTTTATTCTGTCACAAGAGCAGTGCAGGGCGCTGTAAAATGCAAGAGTGCGGTAAAAGTGCGGTATTGACAACACAGAAGAAGAACTGTATTATAATTTTAGGGTTGTTCCTCTGCCCGTTTTGGCGGGGGGCCAACGGCCCGGCGAGGTGTCGTCCGCTATTTTCGGTGGGCGCGTCTCGCCATTTTTTTTATTGACATATACGCTATAATCCTGTATTATTGGGGTGGAGGAGGTTGCAACACGCCATGTCATAGTGGTGTGCGCCCCCACCCTTTCAAGAGCCGTCTATGACCGGCTCTTATTTTTTATGCATTTTTCAGTACCTGCAGGAACACGCCGTTCACGGCCTGGGCGGTGTGGGCGGCGTCACCGGTCAGGGTGTGGGAATAAATGCCGAATTCACGATGACCCCGACCCGTACGACATCGTGGAAGCTGTCAACGACCTGACCGAAGCAGTCGAAGCTGTACAGAAGTCCATTATCTGGACGCGAAAGGCGCGTACCTGTACGGGGTGCGGTAAACGCTGCGGTACAGCAAAAAGAAAGCACTTAAAAACTTACGTTCTTAAGTGCTTTTCTTTGGTGCGGATGAAGGGATTTGAACCCACACTCTTTTAAGGGAACTAGAACCTGAATCTAGCGCGTCTGCCAGTTCCGCCACATCCGCTTATTTTGTTTGGCCGCCTCACCGGCGACGAATATTATTATAACCAAGTATCCCCCTTTTGTCAACACTTTTTGAAAGTTTTTTTATTATTTTATGCCTTTTTAATTTTGTCAAAATACAGTTCGTTTCATCGTCATTTATTCCCCATATCTTACAAAGTTTTTCCTGTTTTTGTTTTCCGAACTCCCCTTTTTCATCCGAAATTCCTCTTTTCAAAAGAAAAACACAAAATTTCCTTTGTGATTTTTTCAAAAAAGAGTAGCGATATTTTTCTTTTCCCCGTAAAAGGTTGACTTTTTATAAGGCTGCGGAACGGTCAATCCCGTTCCCTACAGCATTTTTTCAGCATGTGGCTAATGATACAGTACCCTATCGTGCTTTTCATCCGCGGATGGATTTCAAAGTTTTATTTTAGGCAACACCGCACAATTCCCGCCTGACGGCTTAAGCACCGCTCCGGCGGCTGCGGCACGGCATCTGCGTTGTCAAAATGCTCGATAAGACATCCAGTATTATCTGCGCTTTTGGCTTAGCATCTGCCGCACCTCGCTCGCCGTATCAGCACTTAGAATTATGCGGTATTGCCTTTACAACTTCACAAGTATCTCCCCCGCACCGGAATCCGATCGCCCTTCTCCCCTATCCCCCAACCGCGCGTACCGTTCATCTTCATCCGCTCCCCCACCCCAAAACAAAAGGCATGTGCCCCCCTTATCTCTATCATAAGGTGGGCACATGCCGTTACATTATCATGATTTTATCACGCCAAAGTCATCAGGCAATGCAGCCATCGGCAAAGCTGTTGCGCTTGGCTTTCTCTTTCTGCTGGTTGCGCTTGGCGATGATTTCTTTGCTCAGGCCAATACGGTTGGTCTTGAAGTGGAAGAACGGGCGTTCCGGTACGGTGAAAATCTCCACCGGACGCATGTAACGTTCCGGCAGGCAGGCATTGATCTTATCGCGCACATCGTCCAAGGTGTAGCCATCTTTGAGCTGGACGTACAGGTACGGCAAGAAGCAGCCCTCGTGCTCATCATCCGGCACGATAACAAAGAACTCGTCCTTGATGCCCTTGATGTCGGCATCGGCCACGATGTTCTCCAGCGGCTGCACCATCAGGTCGCCGCCGCCAAAGCGCGGGGATGCGCCGCGGGTCATCGTGTAGAGCACACCGTCCTCGGACATATAGCCGATATCGCCGGTGTGCAGCCAGGTCTTGCCGTCTGCGTGGACCTGCAGTGCCTTGGCGGTTGCTTCGGGGCTGTCATAGCCCAGCATCACGCCGGGGCCCGTCATGCAGATCTCACCGGGGGTATTGTAGGTCAGCTCTTCCTGGGTGCCGGGCTTGAAGATGCTGATGACGCTGTGGATCATCGGCACACCAACGTTGCCGTCACGCACCGGGAACGGAGCCATGGGCAGAGTGGCGTTGGAGCCGGCCTCGCTGCTGCCGTAGCCGGCAGTAAAGCGCAGGTTGCAGTTATGCTGCTTGAGGAACTCCTCAACATTGCGCAGCTGCTTGTTGTTGAATGCCTCGCAGCCGGCGCCGATGGCCAGCATGTGGGACATATCATAGTCAGCCGGAAGACGCTTGCTGCGGCGGATAACCTCCACAAACATGGGGATCAGGGGCCAGTTGTTGGGGCGGTAGCGCATCATTTCCAGGTCAACATCGTACACATCCACAAACGGATCCAGAATGAGCAGCATACCGCCGGCCAGGGGCAGCAGCATCATGGAAACCACAACAGCGATCAGAGCCGGGGGCAGGATGGTCAGCAGCCAGGTGGGGCGGAATTTATCCGAAGCGCCATAAAAGTTCATCTGGGCCAGCACGCCGATGATGCTGTGTGCAGAATGGATGACCTGCTTGGAAGGGCCGGTGGAACCGCTGGTGTAGGCGCGCAGCAGCGGGCGGTCAATGTTGACAGGAGCGGGCACAAAGCCGCGAAAACGCTGGCCCATGTTACAGAAATCAGCCCACATCATGGTATCAGAGCCACGGGCGGGAACATCCGGATACAGGGCATCCAGGGAATGCTGCAGGTAAACCGGCATAGCGGCGCGGTCGCCGCTTTCCAGAGCGGGAACGATAACATAGGTATTCACGTTGGTCTGCTCACGGTAGGCTTCGATTTCGGCCTTGGAGAAGAAGTCGTGAACAAAAATCACCTTGGCATTGGCTTTCTGAACAGCTTCAATGTTTTCTTCCAGGGTGTTGTCACGGCACAGCAGCGAAGCGCCGATGCGCTCGGCTGCCAGCAGCAGATAAATGAATTCCGGCACAGAACGCAGGAACACGGGAATCTGGTCCCCCTGCTTGATGCCAAGCACCTGCAGAGCGCGGGCGGTGGTGTCCACCTTACGGAACACGGTACCCCAGGTGATATCCACGCCATAGTAGTGCATGGCAACCACGTTAGGGTCTGCAGCGCGCACGGAGAGGTACTGCTCCACGGTGCAGGCCGGAACCTGGATACCGCGCAGAACATCTGGATAGAACTTCATCCAGGGGCGGTCAATGCTGGGCTTGCCAGTCAACATCGCGTTTTCATTCATTGCAATTTCCTCCAAATGTCTTTCCCTTATAGTTGCAGGGAATTAAATTATCCAAATCAAATCACGCCAAACCTTTATGGCGCTCTCCCCTGCTGTGCACATCGTTGCACAGCGTCGCCGAACCATAATGCTATAATTATCTTCGGTGCTGAACATAGTATACCATTCCTGTTTATGGAAAGCACGAGAATCCCATGGCACAAATTTCCAGAAATTGATTCCGCATGATTCACTTTTTTCACATGGATTTTCACGCTTTGGCATGGAGTTTTCTTGCAATTCCATTTTCCTCGGTGCAACAAAAGCCCCAGCTACCGCAGCAGCCAGGGCTTTATGTTTATGCGTATGTATGTTGTATTTTTAGATTTTGTTCATCCAGCTCTCTTGCAGTTCTTCCATTTCATCACTTTTGGCGCGGGTAATCAGATGGATTCCCTGCAGGACATGATGGATGTGCTCCGCAATGGCGTTGCGCTCTTTTGTCACGTTCTGGTCATCCAAATTCCAGACCTGATCAAAATATTCACTCAGGCGGTCTTCCATCACACTGTTGTTGACCATTGCAATCCGGTTGATGGGGCAGTTGTTATCCAGCCGAAGATACGATGCAGCGCCAGAAAGAAACATATTGGGGTCCGCCACATACTGGAAATCGTTCACAATGCGGCCGCTGATCAAGCGGAATTCAAGTTTTTCACGCTGCTTGCAAAGTTGCAGCACATAGCTGATGCACCGGCTGCGCTGATCCGGGGTAAGGCTGACCTTGTAACTGAAAAAGTCCAGCTCGCCGGAAACCGCCATGGAGGAAAATGCAGCTTCATAAATCAGGATGCGGATGTTTGTTTCCTCCACCACACCTTTGGCAAGGTTGTGTACGCTACGCAGCTCCGCAGGGGTAGCACCCAAAAAATCTTTCAGCTCGGCCTCGTGGGCGGTCAGGATCTCTTCAAACAAGTCATCCGGCAGCAGAAGCTCATTCAGGTGGCCGAACATCCACCGCAGATTGGAGGCCAGCAGCGTGTGCATATAGTCGTACTGGCTGATCAGCTGGCGCATGCTGGTATCGCGGAAAAGCTGGTCATCCCGCACGCAGAGCTTGGAGAAGTTATCATACAGGCTTTCGCAGTTCTGCGTGTCCTCGGTGGCGGTAACGGCAGCGCAGCGGCTGTGGCTGACCAGCAGGCCGGTAATGGCAAAATCGCCCTTGACCACAAACACCGCGCGCCCGGCAGCCGCGGTGCTGCCAAACAGCTTGAAATGAATATGGCTGAAGTTGGTCAGCACGTTGATAATGAGCGCGGCATCATAGATGGGGTCCCATTTTTCGCGGCTGATATCGATCATCAGCTTGAAATAGACGTTATCATAGCTGCGCTGGTCCACCAGCTGGCCGTTTTGCAGGTTGGCAACTTTCAGGCGGTATTCGCGCGCCATTTCCATCAGGTCCATCACAGCCACAATGTCCAGCTGGCTGACGCGGCGCAGCACGGGGTGCGCCATTTTGGTCAGGTATTGCAGCATGTTCAGCTCGGCCCAAAAGTCCGTATAGGGGCCAATGCGCGCCTCGCCGCTGTCCAGCTCCTCTTGCAAATAATTATATTCAGCAATCAGGTTATCATAAATGGCGGCTTTCAGGTCACTGGGGATGCTAACGCTGTATTCCCGCAGCAGCAGGTCACGGCCATCATCGGTGGCTTCATCCACCACGCAGGCACTGATGCCCTCCATCACGCGCTTTTCAGTCTTTTTGGCAGGCAGCATGCGGCCGCTGACCCATTTGCTGATATAAGAAACATCGTATTGCAGGCGCTTGGCCAGGGTATAGTTCTTGACCTCCGCAACTTCCAGCAAATGCTCCAGCAGAATGCTGAATCTATTTTTATCTTCCATTGCACCAAATCCTCTTCACCCATTTAGTTTGCACTTTTCTTTTATTCTATTATACAAGTTCCATATTTCGATTGCAAATTCAAATGATAACAGGTAAGGAGAAAACGAAGAAAATATATTAAAATCTTTCACAATTCGCGGCCGCATTCTTTGGCATTCATGCCAGTTTGTTGTTTTTTTGTTGTTTGAACTGACAAAGTTTGTTTGTTCTGCTTGTGATATCCTCCAAAAATTATACTTCGCGCGCCATATTTGCCAAATTTAGCCGCAGCTTTTTAGTAGGTTTTGCCCTTGCACCGGCCTGATGTGTTCGCCATGTTTTTGTGTGTTGCCTTTATTATGCGGGTAAGGTAAATTGCGATTTTTTAATCGTGTACTATTGGGTGGGGTCCCCCGCCCTACTGATTGTTTAAGGGTGTGCTGCCCATTATAATTTGTTCTGTAGGGAACGGTCTTGACCGTTCCGAGGCCTTGTCCGATTGGTCGTGATGGGATTTGTGGCAGGGCAAGGTGCCTGCGGGCGCAGTGACTATTCCAAGGCGTTGGATTCGATTGCTTTAGGGCAATACCGCATAATTCTAAGCGCCGATACGGCAAGCGAGGTGCGGCAGATGCCAAGCCAAAAGCGCAGATAATACTGGATGTCTTATCGAGCATTTTGGCAACGCAGATGCCGTGCCGCAGCCGCCGGAGCGGTGCTTAAGCCGTCAGGCGGGAATTGTGCGGTATTGCCTTAGGTTTGCGGCAAGGAACCACCCCTCAGGCCGCTTCGCGTCCAGCTCCCCTCCAGGGGAGCCACCACAATCATGGGGTCCCCCGCCCTACTGGCCTGGCAAATATTTCACCGAACCTATGCCCACAAATACAAAAATGCCGCAGCAGACTGTTGCATCTGCTGCGGCATTTCTATTTAGGGGTTAATGGGCTGGGTTACAGCTCATTGTTCCGGCTGTGGGATTACTGCCGAATGCCGGTGTTCTTATCGAAATGATAAGTGCGGCCATCGATGACTGCATCGCCCTTAGCCATGGTGCCATAGATCGGGTCGAAATAGTAACGCTTGTCAGCGCTCCAGCCCTTGATCATGTGGCCCTGTGCATCGTAACGGACCCACTTGCCGGTACCATCGGCGCGGTCAGCCCACTGGCCAGCTTCGGATTCCTGATAGACATCCTTGCTGGTGGCTTTCTTGCCCTGGTCAACGGCATCCAGCCAGTACCAAGCGTCGGAAGCCGGGTCATAGATTTCCTTGCCGCGGCCATCCAGGCCCTGGCGAACGCCCTTTTCGTACCAGAAGTCAGCGCCTTTGATGGTCAGCCACTGGCCGTCCAGAGCGATACCGGTGTACTCGTCAAATGCGCAAGGTACACCGTCAATATCGCCTGCGCCCTTAGCCATAGCGCCGGTGATCAGGTCAAAGTAGTAGGTGCCCTTATCGGTCGTCTGCCAGCCCTTGACCATGTGGCCGTTCTCATCGTAACGGACCCACTTGCCGGTGCCATCGGGCTTATCAGCCCACTGGCCGGCGGCGGATTCCTGGTAAACGTCCTTGTTGACGGTCATTGCGCCGCCCTGGACAGCATCCAGCCAGTACCAAGCGTCGGAATCGGGATCATAGATCTCTTTGCCGCGGCCGGTGGTACCCTGCTTCACGCCCTTTTCGTACCAGTACTTCTTGCCGTTTTCTTCAACCCAGCCGTTCTTCTCGCCGTACTTGGCGGTGTAGTCCTTGCCGTTGAAGGTGACAGCAGCGGTGGTAACGCCGCTGGTCTGCTTTACAGTTGCATCCACGAACTGTGCGCTTGCGCAGTTCTTATCGGTGCAGGTAAAGACAGCCATTGCGGTAATGGTGGTCTTTTCAGCAGCACCGTGAGCGGTGCGCGTTTCGGGTTCAGTAGACGGTACCTCAGTCGGCTCCGGCACAGCAGTCGGTTCCGGCACAGCAGTCGGTTCCGGCACAGCAGTCGGCTCTGCCGGCTTTGCGGTCGGAGTTGCGGTCGGAGTTGCAGTCGGAGTTGCAGTCGGAGTTGCAGTCGGAGTTGCAGTCGGAGTTGCGGTCGGAGTTGCAGTCGGAGTTGCAGTCGGAGTTGCGGTCGGAGTTGCAGTCGGAGTTGCAGTCAGTGCTTCAAACACAGCGCTAACGGTAACATCAGCGGCAGGCATCGTGAAGGTAGCCTTGCCATCGGTCACGGTCAGCTTTTCGGTCTTTTTATCTTCGCCGATCTGATAGCTGTAGGTCAGGCTGTCAGCCTTGAGCTGGTAGTTATCAGCTGCCTTAACGGTAACGGTAACGTCGGTGCCTTCAACAGCTGCGGTCGGGTCTACGGTAACAGTGCCGTTATCAGCAGGAGCTGCGGTAACCTTGTATTCCTTAACAAACTCTGCGCTGACGTTGACAGGGTAAGCAGGCATTGCAAAGGTGTAGGTGTTGGCTTTTTCGGTATCAGGCTTCACTTCAACGGTCTTATCGGTGTTGTCAGCGTCTTTGTAGGTAACCTTCACGCTGCCAGCCTTCAGGGCATAGCCGGTTGCGGGCTTAGCAGTCAGGGTTACGGTTTCCTTCTCAGCTGCTTCTTTAGCGGAAGCAGTGATCTCACCATTGGTCAGGGCAGCAACATTAACCGCATAAGTCTTAGCGTTCTTTGCAACGCTGATGGTCACATCGCCGTCCGGCATGGTGAAGGTGTAAACCGTCTTAGCCTTTTCGGTGGTAGCCTGGGCTGCGGCTTCGTCCTGCGCTGCTTCCTGAACTTCAGTCAGAGCAACTTCGGTATCGCCGTTCTTTGCGGTAACGGTAACGATATCGGTGCCTTCCTTTTCTACGGTCAGGGTAACGGTATCGTCCTTGATGTAGGTTTTGCTGGTGGTGCCCAGGGTCAGAGTAACGCCTTCAACTGCATCGGGCAGGGTAACGGTGTGGGGGGTGCTTTCGGTTGCGGTATGGCAATCAGAGCACAGGTACACATTGTTGCCAACGGACTTGGTTTCCAGCTCGTCCAGAGCCCAGGTATGGCCCTTGGGCAGTGCGCCGTCAGCGTACTTCTTTTCACCCTTGGTCAGGCCGTACTTGGTGGTGCGGGCCTGGGTGTAAGCGGGGGTATCGCACCATGCTTCAACGGAAACATCGGTGGTTGCGCCGCTCTTCAGGTCGCTGACCATGTCGGACATCGGCATGGTTTCAACCAGGTTAGCGCACCACATGAACTCTTCGTTCTTGTTCTTCTCGTCAGAGCTGCCCATGTTCTGGTTGTAACTCGGGTTGTAGTTCCAGGACTCGGTCTTGTAGCTCTTACGGTTTGCATAAGAAGTGCCGGCGGCATCGGTCTTGACTTCTGCCTTGCCGTCCACCAGTTCCTTATAGGTGTTGGACAGGTTGGTGCCGACAGAAACGACCAGCTGATCCTTGGTGGTGTTGATGCCGGTGATCACAGTCTGGCCCTGCTGGGTGGTGGTAGCAAAGCTGTAGCTGTCACGCAGGGTCAGGCCCGCCAGAGGATGGTTCTTGAAGGTGCCCAGATACTTCACACTGCTGGTATCCTGGGCGCTATCCATGATAACCATGCTCATGCCGGGAAAGTGGGTATCGGGAACCATGTTGCCGTCCTTATCCTTGGTCAGCTTAATGCCGCCATAGACGGTGTTGTATTCCTTCACTTCTTCCACTGCGCCGGTGGTCGGGTCCATACGGTAGATGGCGTTGTTGACGTTGAAGTACAGCTTGCCATCATACAGTGCGGTAGAGTGTACCAGTGCGGGGTAGATCCGCTTTGCAGCAGCGTCTGCCAGGCACTCGGTGTTCAGGTTGTTTTCAACCTTGGTATGCTTATCTGTTGCACTGGTATCGATCTTATAGATGGTGCCAGCTTCGGCCAGAACCTCGGCATTGCTGTCGTCATCATTGAAGTTGCTGCTGGTTTTCTTCAGATCGTTGTAGTACATCAGGATGATATCAAACGGGTCATCCGTCTTGGTAAAGCTGCTCATGCTGAAGCCGCCGGAGCTGCTGGAATCCTCTTTGCGGATATAGTAGTTCGCATTACGCGGACGTGCTTCCAGAGTATCGGGGCCCTGGTTCTGCATCTTCTTCATGAACTGCTGCATCTGGGAGTTGTTACCAGAGCTGCCGGAACCAGAGTTGCCGTTGTTGCCGTTCTCGGACTGCTGGCGGCGCATGTTGTTGTACAGGTTCTGGTTGGTCGTGGTATCAACGTAATAGAAGTAATTATTGTCGAAGTAGATGGGGCTGCAGATAGAGGTGAACCAGGTATCCTCGTAGCAGGTATCGGTGTAACGGGTCTCGTTCTTGTTCTCCGTCTTGGTGTAAGAGTAATGCGGCTTGCCGTTGTTCAACACAACATTGCCGTCATCATCCACATCGGGATTCTTGTTCTTGGTGTAGGTGTAGCCATCGTACAGCGAGTCAATGTAATCATAGTACTTGCTGTAACGGCCTTCCAGACCGGAGGGAGAAACCAGGAAGTTGACATGGCGCATGTCGCCTGCGTTCTCAACGCGGGTCTGGGCCATGCACTCGGTGTTCACGTCGTCATAGCAGACGTCAACATAGTACCAGTTCTTGTTGGCTTCGCCGGTGGTCATCGTAGCAGAGTTGCTGTCGCCCTGCAGCTTGTTGACCTTGACTGCGTTGAAGTAGTGGACGTTATTGAACATGCCGCCGCCGAACGCATTACCGGCAACACTGGTATCAGAAGTATCGCAGTAATACAGGATCTGTGCAAAGTCAACAACAGCGTTATCGCCTACTTCATCGGGGGTCTTCCAGCTGCCGTCATCATTCTTATAGATGCTCTTGTTGTCAGGCAAATTCTGGACCATGTAGTTAAATGCAGCTGCATAGCCCAGGCAGATGCAGCCATACTCAACGCCCTTAGCGCCGATCTCGCCGCCCAGCAGGGCACCGAAAGCAGTCGTCTGGATGGGGTCGTTGTTGCCGCCGCCGGTGATATCGCCCATGGAGCCCATATCGAATTCTGCAACCTGGGAGATCCAGTCGTGCAGGATCAGCAGCTTGGTGACATAGTCAGCGCTGTCACCCAGCTCGGCAACCCGTGCCAAGCCTGCATCACGGATGGCTTTCAGAGCTTCGCCATAGCTCATGACGTAAGACATGAACGCCTGCGGCAGCATGTTCAGCATGAATGCCATGGTGGTCGGCGGGACATCATCGTTCGGATCAATGCTGCACAATATCTTGATTGCGCCCATGGTGCCGGTGATGCTGCCATCCTCGCCCTGCTTCTGAACGCCCTTGGAGGTCCAGAACGGGGCAACCACGCCGAAGTACTCTGCTTCGTCCTGGTTGAACTGCGACAGCTGGAAGTAGTAGTAGTTCATCTGCGCAGTCGAGACATCGTAAGTATTGGTGACCTGGTTGCCCTGGTCGTCCACATACACGGCAGTCTTCTGGCTGTCGTACAGCAGCAGGCTGTTCTTGCCCTTGTTGTCGCCGCTCTGATAGGTGAAGTTCACCTTGCTTGCGTCAACCGGGTTGTTCTGCATATCGTACCAGTTGCCGCCATCCATTGCGGACACCAGGGTAACGCCGGTGCCGCCGGAGGTGGTATCCAGGGTCGGGGTGCCGCCCACATTGATGTAGACGGAATTGTCATTCTGGTCTACCACAACGCTGACCGGCATGGTCATTGCCGGCTGGGTTTTGATTTCTTCGCCGCAGACAGCGCACTTGAAGGTGACGCTGGTGCATTCCCAGTCAATGGTAACGGGAGCGCCGGCAGAAATTTTGCCGGTTTCGCTGTCATAGAACAGCTGGGCGTTGCTGTAGTCAGCGGCCAGCTCGCCCTCGACCTTCTTCATTTCCCAGTTGAAGGTAGCAACAAAGTTGCCATCTGCATCCTTGGACACGACATGGCTCTGGCAGGGCAGGGCGGCAATGTCGTCGGTGCGGGTGGTGGGTTCCTTGTATTCCTTCTTAACCGGGCTCTTGTCAGCGGGCACGCTGGCAGAGTAAACGGTCTTGCCGGCAACGCCGGGCTTTGCCTCGGTGGTATCCTTGGTTACGGTGCCTTCTACCTTCTGGTAGGCATCGTCCTTTTCACAGGTATACACAGCGGTGTAAGCCCAGCCGTCATCGGTCTTGGTCCAGTAACCATCGGGGGTCTCTTTCCAGGTATGGGTGTGGCCATCCTCCGGGTTGGTGTCATTCCAGTACCATTTCGGCTCGCCATAGGTATGGCCGTCTGCAGCGGCGCTGGCCGCAAAGGTATCGGAGTTTTCAGCAACGTAAGCCTGTGCGTAGCTGTCAGCCTGCTGCGCAATCACTTCATCATCGCTGTTGGTCATGGACTCCATCGCAGAGGTCATGCCGGAGCTGCCGGTAAAGGTAACGGCGGTCACAACGCCTGCGGCGTTCGTCTCATAGCCCAGGTCGGTAACGGCGCTGGACAGATGATACGTTTTGATGGTGGCAGCCATCACCGATGCCATCTCGTCCTTGTTCAGGCCATAGGCTTCGGTGTTGATCTTGCCGGCTGCGGCGTTGGCGTACATGGCATCGGCCAGTGCATTTTCCAACGCTGCAAGGCTCATGCCCGCCTTGCTCTGTGCAGTCGCTTCCAGCTTGGCATCGTCCTGCTCCAGTTCATGCACTTCGCCCTGGGCAGCCAGCGTTTGGGCTGTCTGCTTGATCAGGTCTGCGGTGCTGGTGAACTTGGGCAGGGACTGCACAGCGCTGGCCGCGCTTGCTGCGCTAGCTGCAACAGACTGCGCTACCGAAGAATCAATCTTGGTAGTTTCGGCTGCTGCGGGAAGCGCCACGCTTTGGGCAACCATGGCTGCTGCCAGCACGGATGCACCAAAACGCTGAAGGTTTTTCTTCATAGTTTTATCCTCCCTTAAGTGTTACTACTTTCCCCTTTTGTGTGAAAAGTGGTACGGCAGATGTGCGGCACTTTGCAGGTGTTGATTGCAAAACGCCTGGTTGTGCTCCCCTCGGTCTGGCGATCCCCTGCCGGGCTGCGGCCTGCTTTTGGGGCTTTTGGCCCCGGCACAGCGGCTGACAAAACGTTGTACCGGCTGCATGCCTTGATCCCGCAAATGATAACCATTCCGACACATCTAGGTATATACATTATATCACAGTTGCCAGAATTTGCATAGTTAATTAGAGCGGTTTCTATGTAAATTTTTGTCCTTGAATCAACTGAAACCTGTTTTTCGCACATTATTTGCGCTGCGGTGCGGTGACTCTTTGGCGGTATTTATTAACATTTTTGAATGGTTTATTCCTGTTTTTATCAAATGATTAAACATTTACCCCGATAATGTTCTTTGCAATCTCTTAATCCAATCACCCGGTATTGTGATCGCGCATTTTTTGTCATTTCGGTTTGGCTTGTTGTTGAGAGATTTGGCAGAGATTGGAGGAAACTTGAAGGGAAAATTGGAGGTTGAGAATTGCCCATTATAAATTGTACCGTAGAGAGCGTTCCTGACCGTTCCGAAAACTTAGGGATAGATCAACCCTTGCCCCTTAACCGCGACCTGAAATACACCTTCCCAAGGTAGGGCGGTGTGAGTGCCCCCTCCTGCTCCACTTTTTCAAAGTTCCGAATGGTGTCCCCTCCCCTATCTACAATTCCTGATGTTTTCATGATGCCTTCCTTGGTCTTCCACACCCGGCCTTTGCCCCTTCCCCGTCCCATAAGTCGTACACAACAAAAAGGCCCCTGCCTTAACAGCAGGAGCCTTGAAAGCTATATCACAAGCCGAAAATTACTTCTCGATCTTGGAAACAACGCCGGAACCAACAGTGTGGCCGCCTTCGCGGATAGCGAAACGCATGCCTTCTTCCATGGCAACCGGGGTGATCAGCTCAACGTGCATATCAACGTTGTCGCCGGGCATGCACATCTCAGTGCCTTCGGGCAGGGTGATGATGCCGGTAACGTCGGTGGTACGGAAGTAGAACTGAGGACGATAGTTGTTGAAGAACGGGGTATGACGGCCGCCTTCTTCCTTCTTCAGGACGTAAACATGGCCATCGAAAGTGGTGTGGGGATGAACAGAGCCGGGAACAGCCAGAACCTGGCCACGCTCGATCTGGTCACGGTCAATACCACGCAGCAGAGCGCCGATGTTGTCGCCAGCCTGAGCGAACTCGAGGCTCTTGCGGAACATTTCCAGACCAGTGATGGTGGTGGTCAGCTTCTCTTCCTTCAGACCAACGATTTCCATCTGATCGCCGACATGAGCAGTACCACGCTCAACACGACCGGTAGCAACGGTGCCACGGCCGGAGATGGTCATAACGTCCTCAACGGGCATCAGGAACGGCTTATCAGCAGCACGGTCCGGAGTCGGGATGTAGTTGTCAACAGCGTCCATCAGCTCCCAAATGCACTTGTATTCCGGAGCATCGGGATCCTTGGAAGTGCTCTCCAGAGCCTTCAGAGCGGAACCACGGATGATCGGGGTGTTGTCGCCATCGAAATCCTGGCTGTCCAGCAGTTCGCGGACTTCCATTTCGACCAGGTCGAGCAGCTCTTCGTCGTCAACCATATCGCACTTGTTCAGGAACACAACGATCTTGGGCACGCCAACCTGACGAGCCAGCAGGATGTGCTCACGGGTCTGCGGCATCGGGCCATCGGTTGCAGCAACAACCAGGATAGCGCCGTCCATCTGAGCAGCACCGGTGATCATGTTCTTGATGTAGTCAGCATGGCCCGGGCAGTCAACGTGGGCATAGTGACGCTTCGCGGTGTGGTACTCAACGTGAGCGGTGTTGATCGTGATACCACGAGCCTTCTCTTCAGGAGCCTTATCGATGCTGGAGTAATCCATGAAATCGGCGTCGCCCTTCAGAGCCAGAACCTTGGTGATAGCGGCAGTCAGAGTGGTCTTGCCGTGGTCAACGTGACCGATGGTACCGATGTTGACATGCTCCAAAGAGCGGTCAAATTTTTCCTTTTCAGCCATTGGAAGTATCCTCCTTTAATTCAAACAGATAAAATAGCCTGTTGTAAGGCTATCATACTAGATTTTTCAAGAAAAATCAAGTATTTTGCGCGAATTTGTGCAGAATCAGCCCTTATTGCGCTCGGTCATGATCTTATCTGCAACACTCTTGGGAACCTGCTGGTAATCAGCCGGCTCCATGGAGTACTGGCCACGGCCCTGGGTCTTGGAACGCAGGTCAGTAGCGTAACCGAACATCTCAGACAGAGGAACCATAGCGGTGACACGGGCAGTGCCATCGGTGGATTCCTGGTTCTGGATCGCGCCGCGGCGGCTGTTCAAGTCGCCAATGACGTTGCCCATATACTCGTCAGGAACAACAACGTCAACCTTCATGATGGGCTCCATAATGACGGGGTCAGCCTTCTTCATAGCATCCTTGAATGCCATGGAACCGGCGATGGAGAACGCCATTTCAGAGGAGTCAACTTCATGATAGGAGCCGTCCCACAGAGTGACCTTGACATCCACGACAGGATAGCCAGCCAGAATGCCGGACTTCATCGCGCCCTGGATACCGTTGTCAACAGCGGGGATGTATTCCTTCGGGATAGCGCCGCCAACAATACCGTTGACAAACTCATAACCCTTACCCGGGTTGGGCTCAATCTTGATCTTAACGTGACCATACTGGCCCTTACCACCGGACTGACGTGCGTACTTGGTTTCCTGGTTAGCATCCTTGCGGATGGTTTCACGGTAGGCAACCTGAGGTGCGCCAACGTTAGCTTCGACCTTAAACTCGCGGAGCAGACGGTCCACGATGATTTCCAGGTGGAGCTCGCCCATGCCGGCGATGATGGTCTGACCGGTTTCTTCATCGGTCCAGGTACGGAAAGTCGGGTCCTCTTCAGCCAGCTTAGACAGGGCAATACCCATCTTCTCGCTGCCAGCCTTGGTCTTGGGCTCGATGGCAACGCGGATAACCGGCTCGGGGAAGTTCATGGACTCGAGGATGATGGGATGCTTCTCATCGCACAGGGTATCACCAGTGGTGGTGTTCTTCAGACCAACAGCAGCGGCGATATCGCCAGCGTAGCAGATGTCGATATCCTTACGGTTGTTTGCATGCATCTGCAGGATACGGCCGATACGCTCGTCCTGATCCTTAACAGAGTTGTAAACAGTGGTGCCAGCCTCAACGGTACCAGAGTACACGCGGAAGAAGCACAGCTTACCGACATACGGGTCAGTCATAATCTTGAATGCCAGTGCAGAGAACGGCTGATCATCGGAAGAAGTGCGATCTTCTTCCTCGCCAGTCTCCGGGTTGGTGCCCTTGATGGCCGCAACGTCGGTCGGAGCAGGCATATAATCAACGATTGCATCCAACAGTTTCTGAACGCCACGGTTCTTGTAAGAAGAGCCGCAGACAACAGGAACGATCTCGTTGGAAATAGTAGCCTTACGCAGAGCAGCCTTGATTTCTCCCTTGGTCAGCTCTTCGCCGTCCAGGTACTTCATCATCAGCTCTTCGTCGGTCTCAGCAACAGCTTCGATCAGCTTGTCATGATATTCCTGAGCCTGTTCTTTCAGGTCTTCAGGAATTTCCTCAACGCGCACATCATTGCCCATATCATCATAGTAGATATCGGCTTTCATGTCGATCAGATCGATGATGCCGCGGAAAGTGTCTTCCTGGCCGACAGGCAGCTGGATAGGCACACCGTTGGCATGCAGACGATCATGCATCATCTGTACGCAGCGGAAGAAGTCAGCACCCATGGTATCCATCTTGTTGACGTAAACCATGCGGGGAACCTTGTACTCGTCAGCCTGGCGCCAAACGGTTTCAGACTGAGGCTCAACGCCACCCTTTGCGGCCAGAACGGTAACAGAACCGTCCAGAACACGCAGAGAACGCTGAACTTCAACAGTAAAGTCAACGTGGCCCGGGGTGTCGATGATGTTGATACGATGACGGTTCTTTTTGAACAGAGCCGGATCGTGCTGGGTCTCGGTGTGGCTCCAGTAGCAGGTGGTTGCAGCGGAAGTGATGGTAATACCACGTTCCTGTTCCTGCTCCATCCAGTCCATCGTAGCAGCGCCGTCATGAACTTCGCCGATCTTATGGTTAATACCGGTGTAGTACAGAATGCGCTCGGTGGTGGTGGTCTTGCCTGCGTCGATGTGGGCCATGATACCGATATTTCGGGTCATTTGCAGGGATACGTCTCTCGGCGTTGCCATGGCTTAAACCTCCTCAGTAAGCAGATCAATAACGGTAATGCGCGAAAGCCTTGTTGGCTTCTGCCATCTTGTGGGTATCTTCGCGCTTCTTGACAGCGCCGCCAACGTTGTTGGTAGCGTCAATGATCTCGGCGGCCAGGCGAGCGGACATGGTCTTTTCACCACGGCTGCGGCTGTACAGAGTCAGCCAGCGCAGGCCGAGGGTCTCGCGGCGGGCGGGGCTGACCTCCAGGGGAACCTGGTAGGTGGAGCCGCCGACACGGCGGGCCTTAACTTCGAGGCTGGGCATGATGTTTTCCATGGCCTTCTCGAACATTTCGAGAGGATCGTTGCCGGTCTTCTCTTTGACAGTCTCAAAAGCTTCGTAAACGATCTTCTGAGCGACGCCCTTCTTGCCATCCAGCATGATGCTGTTGACCAGACGGGTGACGAGCTTGGAATTGTAAATAGGATCAGCCAGAACTTCGCGCTTTGCGATTTTACCTCTTCTGGGCATCTTTCTTCCCTCCTTCACATTAATGATATCATCGGTACTCGAAAGTTAAAGAAAACTCCCGTTATGCCACAAAAGGGTCAGCTGACCATTTTATGGCGAAAAGATGTTTCCTTACTTCTTGGCACCGGCCTTGGGACGCTTTGCGCCGTATTTGCTGCGAGCCTGGTTACGGTTTGCAACACCCTGAGTATCCAGAGTACCACGGATGATGTGGTAACGGACACCGGGCAGGTCCTTAACACGACCGCCACGGATCAGGACAACGCTGTGCTCCTGCAGGTTATGGCCGATACCAGGAATGTAGGAGGTGACCTCGATACCATTCGTCAGGCGGACACGGGCAACTTTACGCAGAGCAGAGTTGGGCTTTTTGGGGGTCATGGTACGAACAGCGGTGCAAACACCACGCTTCTGGGGGCTGTTCATGGTGGTGTACTGCTTCTTCTGGGAGTTGTAGCTCTTCTGAAGGGCAGGAGCAGTGCTCTTGGTTACCAGGACCTCACGGCCTTTGCGTACGAGCTGGTTAAAAGTAGGCATTTCTTTTCTCCTTTCTTGATTATTCCGCGCAGTTTTTTGCGGGGGTTGTGCTTCCATTTTGGCCGCACTTGACCCCTTAACTCACGCATTTATTATAATAGCGGATAAACCACGCTCTGTCAAGAGTATTCACAAAAAATATTTCAAATAATCGTGCAAGATGCTGATTTTCTGCACTGGGGGTTCTAAGGCAATACCGCACAATTCCCGCCTAACGGCTCAAGCACCGCTCCGGCGGCTG